>SMTZ1_10011964_pt1 | contig 12984 bp, 9 predicted proteins | sample DeeMarSWOR136_30_FD_25667 | JGI IMG/M metagenome (IMG submission 25667) | reverse complement strand
ACAGGTAAGTTGTTTTCGCTCCTGGAGCGGCGCAAACGTCGAGCACTGTTTCGCCAGGTCGGGGATCTGAGATTTCTACTGCAAGACAGCTGGCTTTGTCCTGAATGTAGAAAGCCCCATTGCGAAAGCTTCGTGTCCTCGTGAGAGGTTGTTGACTCTTGATAATTTTGTAAGTGTGCTTGAGTTGGGGCACTTTTTCAAGGGTCACATTCCCTTCTTCCAATTGTTTGAGAAGGTTTTTCTCTGAGGTCTTCAACGTGTTTATTCTTATGTAGGTGGGTGGGGTTCTCTGGGTGCTTTCGAGATGCCTCAAACCTTCATTCCTCCCCAACAATCGGAAACAGTAGTCTACAAACCATGTAGGATGAAAAGTCAGAAGAGCCGTTTTCCTTTCATCACCAAACCCCTGCAAAAGATTGGCATAAGGCACATTCAGTATCTCTCCAAGCACCTCCTCTACCTCTTCCAGCGCACGCCAACCCAAGATCGAACGTCCCATACGAGCGATGTTTACTCCCTTCTCAAAACCACCACCGTCTAGTCTAGTCTCATAGACATACAGACGTAGGAAAGCTCGCAAACCAAGCGTGAAGGCGCTTAGTGTCCGAGGCTTCAAGGCAGAGCTGAGAATAAAATCAATGAGATTCTTTCTGCGGACTGTTTCATGTACCATCTTATGGGTTAGTCCAATGACTCGAGCATCTCCTACATTAAGTTGTTCAGCTGCCTTGTTCAAGGCTGAACGTTCGCTCAAGCCTCTCAATTCGATCCAGCTCAGCGTCTCAATAGCTAGGGTCCAAGCGACTTTCAACAATGTGTTTTCACCGATATGGATGGGACTAACGTTTAATAAAAAGCTCGACGAAGAAAGCTAAAGAATAAAAGAATCAAAAACCAATTAGTGGTCCAGAGTATTCTGGCACGTTTGATGGGAAAAAGACATATGCGAAGACATCTGGACGACTTTTTTGCATCTGCTAAGGGGGCAAAAGAAGAGGAATCTCAATCTCGTGTTGAGAAACACTCCAAAAAAAGGAGTAAAGCTTCCTTCCAGTTAGCGACTGCCCCAAAAGATTTGGTCACTTCTTATCTGGTGTCGGCTACCTATGACGGAAAGAGAGGGGCTGCGTGTATCAAGCTATACGAGCCAGAGTCCGAGGAAATCTTTTTCTGGTACGATACGACGGGACACAAACCTTATTGTCTCACCAATCTCACACCAAGTGAACTTGAAAAAATCAATCGTCTAAAGCTACATCCAGGATTTGATCATTTTGAAACTGTGGAGAAGTATGATCCCCTTCTTGATCGAGAGGTAACTGTCACAAAAGTTGTGGGCAAAGACCCATTGGCGATAGGTGGGCGTCCTACCGGTTGTCTACGGGATATAATACCAGAGGACTACTCAAAACTGACAGGCCTAGAAGGAAAAACAAGAGTTTGGGAGGCCAAGATCAAGTATTACCAATGCTACATCTATGACCGCCAACTGGCACCAGGCATGATCTACAAGATTGAGAACGGAGAGCTCTCTCGGCTTGAATACGAACGCTACGAGAAGACTGTTAAAGAAATCTGCGGACTATTCCCAAACGAATCCGAGGATTTCTTGCAGAATATAGAGATGTGGGCGAGGCTGTTGGAGTATCCAGCTCCTAAATTCAGAAGGATAGCTTTAGACATCGAGGTTCTCCCCCCAATAATAGAACGTGAAGGCGTCAAGACAGAGCGTGTTCCAGATCCACGCGAAGCTGAGGACCAAGTCATCTGCGCTGCGCTGATGGACTCAGATGAGCGAAAAAGAGTATTGCTTCTCAGGCGTGAAGGCGTTGAAGAGGTTGTTCACAAGCTGCCTTGTGGCGCAGAGATTGAATACTTCGATTCTGAAGAAAAGTTGATTCTTGAGATCTTCAGCGTGCTCTGGGAGTATCCTTTCGTAGTAACGTTCAACGGGGACGACTTCGATCTTCGATATCTGTCGCATAGGGCAGAGAAGCTGGGCGTTAGGAGGAGACTTAGTCCTATAGAGAGGGGGAAGAGAGTCTGTCTCCTCAGGAATGGAATTCACATAGACCTCTACAAGTTCTTCTTCAACAAATCAATCCAAATCTACGCGTTTAACCAGAAGTATCGAAGCGTGACCTTAGAAAGCGTCGGCAAAGCTCTATTAGGGCTTTCAAAGATTGAATTGCCCAAGCCTATGGCAGAATTGACCTACAACGAGCTTGCCCAATACTGTTTCAGGGACGCTGAGATTGCCTTCAAACTCACAGCTTTCAACGATGACCTTGTCATGAAACTGATCTTGGCCCTTGCCAGAGTCAGTCGCATGCCTATGGAAGACGTAAGTCGGCAAGGGGTTTCGAGGTGGATTCGGAACTTTCTCCACTTTGAGCACCGTCGGAGAGACATGCTGATTCCCAATGAGGAAGATATCATCACCCTCAAAGGAGCACCTGCCACCAAGGCCATAATTAAGGGCAAAAAGTACAAAGGAGCCATCGTTGTTCAGCCTGTGCCTGGCGTGCACTTCAATGTGGCAGTCATGGATTTCGCCAGCTTGTATCCCTCTATAATCAAAGTCTACAATCTCGGTTATCAGACCATTCTTTGCCCTCACGATGAGTGTAGAGACAACCTGGTTCCCGAGACCCCTCACTGGGTCTGCCAGAGACATAAAGCGCTCGAAAGCCTGCTGGTCGGCTCCCTCAGAGACTTGAGAGTTAGGTGGTACAAGCCAAAGTCAAAAGACAAGTCGTTGCCCAAAGAGTTGAGAAGCTGGTACGATGTTATACAGAGCGCGTTAAAAGTGATTCTTAATGCAAGTTATGGGGTTTTCGGTGCGGAATCCTTTGACCTCTACTGTCCTCCTGTGGCTGAAGCTACAGCGGCCATAGGTAGACACGTGATAACTGAAACGATAAATGAAGCCAAGGATCTGGGGATCGAGGTGATCTATGGAGATACTGACAGTCTCTTCCTCAAGGATCCGTCTCAAGGGCAGATAGATGCTTTAGCAAGATGGTCTAAGACTGAGTTAGAGATGGAATTGGACGTAGACAAGGTTTACCGCTATTCGGTTTTCAGTTCAAGAAAGAAGAATTACCTCGGAGTATTGCCCGATGGAAGCGTTGACGTGAAGGGACTGACAGGAAAAAAGAGACACATCCCGGAATTTATTACAAACGCCTTTGACCTGATGGAAGATCGGCTGGCTCAGGTCAAGTCCCCAGGAGATTTTGACGAAGCCAAGAAAGATATTAGAAGAATTGTTCGGAACCGTTATTCCATGTTGAAGAACCGCAAGTGGGCAGCACTCGATGATTTAGTCTTTGAAGTCGTTCTGGGGAAGACCCCAGAAAGCTATACGAAGACCACACCTCAACATGTTAAAGCTGCGTTTCTTCTCAAGGAGAGGGGATACGAGTTGAAAGCGGGAGATATCATACGCTTCGTCAAGGTGGTTAAGGAGCCTCACGTAAAACCCGTTCAACTGGCATCCGACAGTGAGGTAGATGTAGATAAATATGTGGGATTCTTACGTTCAACCTTTGATCAGGTTCTGGACGCAATAGGACTGGATTTTGACGAAATTATAGGGTTAACAAAGCTTGAACGATTTATGTAGATGGGAGTTCTAGCATCTGGCTTTGATGTGTTTGACTTCTACTCCTTCTTCCGTGGGTTTGAAGGGTATGCGGTATTTTTTGAACAACCACGTTAGTTCTTTGAAGGCTTTGTCGTTTACCTCGATTTCTACAATTTCTGAGCACTCTTCTATGACTAATGGATGATTTGGATTAGCTTTAAAGAGCAGGAGCAACTCTTCGTCCTTTTCAGAGATTGGCGGAACGGCCGCTATTTCCCATGAGGATTTTGAATCCGTCGGAAAGTTTAGGGGAGGATACCGCTTTATCCTAATCTTCTTCAGTGTGTTCACCGATTTCTGCCGACGCTACTCTTACTTTGACCTAAATCATTAATATAAACAGCCATGGTGATTTCTTCTAGTGATATCCTTCCAGTCACTTCACCGATTGACCCAGCTTCTTAAGAAATTGGACCAAAGCGTATCCAAGAACGTTGATGCTAATTGCTGAGCCGATCCATATGCTTAACCACCAAATCCATAGCTCCATCTCAGTCAAGATCGACAGGTATGTGCCAACGATGAAAGTTATCAGGAAGGTTGCAGCTAAGCATCCTAGGAACTCATTTACAATGCTGTTTCTGCGTTTCCAACTGCCTATCTTCCACGCCACAAAACTGGCAACTAGATTTGCTATGGAACCAAGTGTGATGTCTACGATGATGCTGGGTAGAGGGGTAGCAATGTTCGAGATTATGCAGCCAATAGTCACACCGATCACGGTAGGCCAGCCGTATATGATGGAGAGAGGGATTAGAGCGTCTGCGGCTCTTACCTGTACTAGTTGATAGCTGAAGGGCGCAAGGATGAGAACAAGAATTGCGTACAAAGCGGCAAAGAGCGCCGCTAGGGCTAAGTTTTTGGTTTCCAATTTTTCACCTCCCTAAACCCGGGGTTTTTATGGCGGAACGGGTGGGAGGAGCCCACTCACCCGCCAAGCACGGTTCCTACCATTCTTTTGAGCTATTAAGGATTCCGATTCTGCAGTACGCAGATGCTTTTTGAGGAAGTATAGCTTATTGCAGTGTGCATCTTCAAAAGAATAAGTTGTTAAGTACACTTTCACCGCCGCTTCTACCGAAGAGGGCTTCAACACCTTCATGCGAAAGAAAACGAGCGCATTTCTAACGTATTATGCAAAACAGAATTGGACACGGGCTCCGAAAACCCATTAACAGCAGAACAGATGAAAGACTTAAGTTTAGAACCACAATAATCCACACCAAACGGAGGAAAAGGCAGCCTTGAAAAGACAAGCGAAAATCGCGGTTATCGGGGCAGGCAAAATGGGTGAGGCTATCATTTCGGGCCTGCTAAGATCAGGTGTCTACGCTACAAAGGATATACAAGCCGCAGAGATCGCAAAGAGCCGCCGTGAATATATAACCCAAACGTACCAAATCAAATGCACGGACAACACAAAGAAAGTCGCGGCATTCGGGAATATTGTAGTCATCGCCGTCAAACCAGGAGTGGTAGGAAAAATCCTGGAACTAGCCAAGCCAGCCATAAAACGTGGAACGATCGTGGTCTCGATCGCGGCGGGTGTAACACTAGATTTCCTCACAAAGTGTCTGCCAGAAGATGTTCCAGTTATTAGAGTGATGCCAAACATAGCAGTCGGCGTAAGAGAAGCCATGATCACGGTGTGTCCTTCTGAGAATACAACTGAAGAAGAAATGCGGACGGCCATGGAGATACTTAGTCTATTGGGAAAGGTCATGCGTCTGGACGAGAAATACCTAAACCTAGCTACAGGTTTGGTTGGCAGTGGTCCAGCGTACATCTATCTGATAATCGACGCGTTAGCTGACGCAGGAGTGAGACTGGGCTTACCAAAAGACGTATCCACCGTGTTAGCGGCTCAAACGACATTGGGCGCTGCGAAAATGGTTGTCGAGACAGGAGAACACCCCATGAAGCTTAAAGATATGGTAGCCACCCCTGCAGGCACAACTGTTGAGGGCCTTTTTGAGCTTGAGCAAGGAAGGCTTAGAGCAATCATAATTTCGGCAGTTACGAAAGCAGCTGAAAGAGCGAAAGGTCTGCAACCAGCCTGAAGGCACGGAAGCACAACCACAAACGTTCATCAGTGGCGAGTGCTGGCGAATTGTTGCAGCATTATGCCAGTTACGACGAGGATTAGGCCGATTATTGTTGGAATCAATATCATCTCTCCGACTACGAAATGGATTACTATCAGAGACAGGAATGGAACTACATAAATAAAGTGGCTAACCTGTGCAGTCGTTTTGGATAATTTTAAGGCTCTCAGCCAGATAATGAAGGTGATTCCCATTTCGAATAGGCCAACATAAATTGCCCCAAGAAGTCCAATGATATCTGGAACTACTAATTCTGAAAAAAACGGGATTGATATCAATATGAAAACTAATCCAAATGCGAAATTCAAGAAAAGCTTGGCAACTTCGTCACGGTTATCTTTGACGCTGTAGATCCAGAACAGTGCCCAAATTGCCGCGCTGCTTAATGCCAACAATGTGCCCGTCAGATTCGTGAACCTGAAACCAAGAATGTCGCCTTGAGTTGTGGTAATGAGAACACCGGCGAAACTGATGATAATCGCAAAGACGCTTTGAAATTTAATTCTTTGTCTGAGTATGGGAATCGATAAGACCGTAATCATTATGGGCCACGTATAGTTCAGTGTCTGCGCTTCCTGAGCAGAAAGCAGCGAGTAAGCTTGGAACAAAACAACATAATAAAGAAAGGGGTTTAAGAATCCAAGCAGTGCGGAATGTAACCACTCTTCTCTTGAATATGTTCTAAGCAGGGCTAATTTGCCTTGGATTAGCAGAAGAGCGAGGAAGAAGGAAACCGAGACAACGGAGGCCCAAAATAACAGCTGGAGAAAATCTAGATATCTCAAGGAGATTTTGAAAGCAGAGGCTACTGTTCCCCAGATTAACACAGCAATAATGGCGTAGATATAACCCTGGCCTTGCTTTTCCATGGAGAAAATGTTGATTCTCAAATTATATCAAGTTATGTGTCCGCGAGATAAGATGTCAAAAAGTTTTTAACACAGGATAGAACGCATTTTGTCATCTTACTTGAACAGGTGATTTCAATGGTGATTGCCGAGTTCGAATATGATTCGGGAACGGTTGATAAAGGGTACAACAATAGAACGCTTTGCATCAATCTCACGGAGAAGCGAATTATCAGTAGGCCCGTCACAGAAGAAATGAAAGACATCTTCATTGGTGGTCGCGGATTTGACCTTTGGCTACTATGGAACGCCTTACCAGAAGACCGCACAATCAAATGGGATGACCCAGAGAACGAGATATGTATAGCCTGCGGCCCCATGGGGGGCATTCCCATATATCCCGGAAGCGGAAAGAGCATCGTTGTGACAATTTCTCCCCTCACAGCTTCAGTGATGGACTCTAATGTTGGTGGATACTTCGGACCCTACCTGAAGTTCTCCGGATGGGATGCGTTGGAGATACAAGGAAAGGCAGAGTCTGATGTTGTCATCTTTATTGATGGAGATAAAGGAAAGGTGCTCATTGAGAGCGCGGAGGGAATACCTTCTGAGTCCCATTTACTTAGCGAAGCCTTGACGAAAAAATACGGTGGCGAGAAGAAAAGCAGCATCTCAGTGGTTTCTTCTGGTCCTGGTGCGGAACACACACTGTTTGGATGCTTAAACTTTTCTTGGTACGACCTGCGACGTAAATTCGTGAGATATAAGCAGGCTGGAAGAGGTGGAACAGGCACAGTCTTTCGAGACAAGAAAATAAGGGCTATCGTAGTCAAATATTCTGGATCTATTAGCCCAGAAACAAATCACCCCGCGGATTTGGAACTCGTTAAACAAGCAGGGCGCGAATTTAGTAAAGAAATCGTAACATTTGATCCAAAACAAAACGAAATGGCTGTTATAGGATCATCATACCTAGTTTCGATTATGAACGATTTTGACCTTCTTCCTGTGAACAACTTCAGATTTGGGAGCCATCCCGAAGGCGACAGACTTAGCGGCGGGGACGTATATCGAGAAAAATTCGATCACGGCTATGATGGATGCGAGATAGGGTGCGCAATGGCGTGCAGTCATTGTGTTAAAGACTTTGAACTCAAGACCGGTCCATACAAGGGTCAGAAGGTGTGGGTAGACGGTCCAGAATATGAAACCATTGCCGGCCTTGGCAGCAACTGCGGAATCTTTGATCCGGATCATGTGATCGAGGCTAACTTCTACTGTGACACTTATGGCTTGGATACGATTTCAGTCGGGACAGCAACAGCCTTCGCGATGGAGTGCTATGAGATGCGTCTAATTGATAGAAAGGTTACTGGCGGCCTTGAACTAGATTTTGGGAACAAGGAATCCGCACTAGAAATCATACATCAAATGGCAAGGGGAGAAGGATTCGGCCGGATCGTAGGCCAAGGAATTCGCGAGATGAAGAAGCTCTTTGCAGAGAAGTATGGCGCAGATCCGAAAAAATTGCAGGACATTGGGATGGAAGCAAAGGGTTTGGAGTATTCTGAGTATGTTACCAAAGAATCTCTGGCACAACAGGGCGGATATGGGCTTGCTCTGAAAGGTCCCCAACATGATGAGGCCTGGTTGATATTTTTGGACATGGTACACAACTTGATGCCGACCTTTGAGCAGAAGGCAGAAGCCCTGCATTGGTTCCCCATGTTCCGCACGTGGTTCGGTTTGGTTGGTCTGTGTAAACTTCCTTGGAATGATGTTACACCCCCAGGGAACGAGAAGACTCCTGAACCCGCCAAATTCATTTCGCACGTGGAGAACTACGCAAGATGTTTCAACCTTATCCTGATGAGCGAAAAAGTATACAATTTCCAACGCATTTTCAATCTGAGGATGGGATTTGGCACCCGCGAACACGATGACGCACCTTACCGCTCGATTGGACCCGTAACGAGGGAAGAGTACGAAAGCCGCGTAGATCGATACGACAAGCAACTTAGGGAAAAAGTTGGCTATGATCCACAGGGCAAATCAACAGAGGAAAAGATGGACGTCCTAAGGAGATATCGTGAATCTGAGTATGCAAAACTGAAGGCTGCAGTGTACAAAAGGCGGGGGTGGAACCCCGACGGTGTCCCTACCCAGCAGAAAGTAGAGAGACTTGGAATAGACTTCCCTGAGGTCATCGATCTGATAAAGAACGCATCTGCATCGAGAGAGATTCGAGCTGACCTGTAGTGCATCTGGCCCGTATCAGTGAAGCATCATTTTCTCTTCATATTTCTTGAGATGCTGTGTGGCCTCAGAGACGTCCATGAAGAGTTTGCTGACTCGTTCCACATCTTTTATGGTAACATCTTTGCGTTTGGCGCTTTTAGCGTTTTGAGCAGCTAAGCTGAGCAATTGAAACATATCGTAGGGAGGTCTTAGCGCCGACTTGTGTGATTTTTTCTAAGGCGTTTTCTTTGACGTTTATCTTTTCTTCTTTGGATCGGATTTTCAGGATTTCGCGAATGCTGTCAGCATCGTAGTCTTCAGTCCCGATGATTACTGAGCGGTCAACAAGGTCGAGAGGAAAGCCCATAGGGCTCTTGACGTCGGTGCCCCGGATGGTGGTGACACCTCGATTCGTGGCTAGGATGATGATGGGGACAAGCTCGCTTTCGATAGCTCTGCCCAAGAAGCTGAAGGCTTCCAAATCTAGAAGATGCGAGTCATCGATGAATAGTACGCCCGGATGGATGAAGGCTTTTTTCTCATCGACCATCTTCTTGACAGCCTCATCCACGGCTGTGCGGATTTCAGTGTCGATCTCTTTGGTTTCTGCACCTCCCATAAACATTGAGAAAATTCCTCCGCCGAGTCTTTGGCGGGCGTTGATTTCGTCCATGTTTGCCAAGGTCAGCGTGTAGACAAACTCTTTCTCTTTGAGCACTTTTCCTTGAGGTCGGGGGATTTTTCTCCTGGTGTCTATGTCAAGGGTTTTTCCTTTAGTGCTTTCCATACTTATGCCGAGATTGGCAACTCTTCCGGTTTCAGCATCGATCTGTATTACGTAACCGTCTGATATGTTCTGCTGAATGACTTGTTGGGCTATCGGGGAGCCGGCTTCGATGGTTTTCTCCTCATCATTGGTTTTGAGTGTGAGCCTAATGCTTTCAGGAACCTTCTGGTAAGGATTGTAGGGATGGGAGGTGGTTTTTATGTCCATGCTCGTGAGCTCTCCTTCGTAGACTTTGCGCATCTCATGAATCTCCACCCCAATGCACTTTCTTATAGCCTCGATCAGAATCTCTGTCTTCTTGCGTTCGCTGCTGTAGATTTCACTTCCGCTCATCTGGATAAAAGGAACGTTCTCACCCAATTCTTTGGATATTGCCACTGCAATCGCGGTCTTTCCTCAAGAATCGCGGTTTTTCCACTCAGCTTTCCCTCCTTTATCATCTGAACAACAAGACCAGCAGCTTCCCTAGCTCTTTCTTGACCAACCATTCCATCCCCTATTCTGGAAGCTTTCAGGTTTTTACCCAATCCTAGACCCTTAATGTGGGTATGGGCACCAATTCTCTCAAATCTGGCTGTAGGGCGGCTCGGCAGTTCTTTAATGGACGCCATTAATCTCACCTGAGAGGATGCAAAATCGCATTTAAGAAGAGAAAACTGAAATATAAATTATCTGGACTCGGATTTGACTTTGCTAAAATACAGATTAAGCCAAAAAAATGGAAAAAAAGCCATTCCTAGCTCCGAATAGTGTGCGATATCATGCTACCACTCCTTTTTCTCTTCTTTCTTCTTCTCTGGTTTCTTCTTCGGCTTCTTCTCAGACATTCATATCACCTCCTCCACAGAGTTCTATTCGTCTGTGTCACTTACCACTCGTCTTCGTCGTCTTCCTCTTCCTCGTCTTCTTCCTCCCATTCCTCGTCTTCCGCTTCGTATGTCCAAGATATCATCCTGATCCCCTGATACTGTAGCTTCGCGATATCCAGATAAGGATTGCACCAGAGAGAAAACCGACAGAAAATTGAACCTTTTCGCTTGAAAATCGATAAGGGGACATCTTTTGACAGATAGGGGAAAATTCGCTGCCCTAGATCAGGAGAGGTAGCATTTCTTTCTCCATGTGTTAAAAGAGAGGTAAAATTCGGTGACGAGAGGAATTACTTATGAAGTATATAAGGAGCCTGCGTTACCATATTCTGCCTTCTAGTTTCCACTAACTATGGCATTAACCTTTTCAACGGCCCTATATGCCCTCATTAAGCTTCTTGAAAAGTCCATCCTCAACCATTTTTCATAAAAAACAGCAACCTTCTTCAATGTTACGAATCTTCTTCTGTTCTTTGAAAGCAAGTCTTGTATTCGCTGTATATCATGTTCTCCCTCTAAAGCTCGGTCATAGAGTTCCCTACAGCACATAATAATATCAGAGACATCACTTTCAATCTGCTGTCGTATTTCTTCTAGAAGCATTTCAACAGAATTTCTATCTGCAACAACTACTCGCGGAATCACCTTTACGTCTTCTTCGATTACTTTAATGAAATCTTCAAACTTCAGAGCGTCAACCAGCTCGTCTTTCTTGTCAAAAAGCGTATGATTCTGAGAAAAAGCATAAACTGAGCGACAGAGGCGAATGCAGGGTGCCTTCCTAAGAAAGTTCTTTGTTTTTTCCCTTTTAACTTCTCTTGGAGTTGCGTACGCGATGATAATCAAGCTTCCAAGATCTGGGATTCCGTTATTTTTCGCAAATCGAGGTTTCTTAATCTCCCTTACCCTCCTTAGAAGTATCGGGTGATTCTTCTCAAGCCCCTTCAGAACTCTATTAACGCTCTCTTCCTCAACCTCCCAAAAAGACCTATGCACCCGCTCACAGCCTAATGCTTTCAAACGATGGGGAATAATGCTGCGACCTTTACACTCCTGAGGAGCTCTATATGCAACATAGAAAACCATAATTTCCCAGCGCTTACCGAGAGTCTAAAATTAACTTCAAACAGATTCCGAATTTAAAGCCTTTGCGTGCGCGCGCATCAAAAGCATGAGAAAAGGGGATAGTGATATGAATTCCACTCTAGACGATTGTTTTCCCCGGGCATCAACGACTGGATGGGAGCGGAATATAAACTATCCTCGCAAAGTGAAATCAAGTTTGACTAAATATAAATTTCACTTCTGCGGCATCGAGCTTTAGAAGTAGAAACTGTGTTGTCTTGACTCCAAGTCTGCGAAAGAGGAGGCCGTCAGATCAGAACCGAGTTGGCACCTAACACAGTATGTGTTTGCGCACATGCGCCGTGTGACTCAAGGTTCTTCGAGCCTCCTCTCCACAGAAGAGATGCCAGAAAAACATTAATCCACACTAATAACTAGCACGAAGACACTACTTAAAATTTGTTGCACACCCGTAGACTGTACAATTTGCAGTGGAGCGTTGATCTTGGTGGGGAGTAATTGCGACCGTTGTGGTCAGAAGACTCGAGAAGCGTATTTCATGTTTCATGAAGTGGACAAGCGGGACGGAAAGCATAGATTTGGTGTCTTCTGTATCCAGTGCACAACGGAACTTTTGGAAGATTTGAAAGGGAAGCTTGAATGGTAGACACGATTTGGAGAAGGTTGGTTTTGTCCACCCCAAGCACAACTCCCAATACATAGAGATAAGCCAAGTTGGAAGGAAGCATAAGGAGGTAGAGAGAAAGGAAGCTTTAGCGATTTTGAGAGTGGGGTATGCTGGAGGACTGATTTCAAAAGGGGAATATGAAAAGCTTTTGAAGGAGCTTAGAGAAGCAGGCCGCTAGAGATTGGGCCGTCGGCAAACCACGTAAGCCCTAAAGAAACTCTGCAAGCTTTCTTGTCTTAGAACGAGTCAAAACCGCGCCACACGCTTTGGGATCTAAAGCCTTGAAATCTAGCCCCAAAGACATCAAGAGCCTCTGCACACCCTTACCTAAACGAGGAGCAACCAAAACACCCCTGACCTCCCGATTCACCATTCCCTTAATCGCCTCTACATACTTCTCCAACTGCAAAGCCGCCTTCCGCCCAGCTGTCTTCCTCTTAATCTCGACAACGACAAATCTCCCATCCTCATCGATTCCATATACATCGATAAAGCCAGGCTCTACTTTCTTCTCATATGAAATGGGCTTAAAGTTGGGCTCAATGAGAGAAGGCTCCAACAAGATAGCTCTCTGCATGTCTTCTTCACTAGCATACAAAGAAAACTCGCCAGCATCCACCAAACTCAAAGCAGAAACCAGATACAAACGGTCGAAGAACAATTTGACAGATTCAGAAGGTTTCTGGCGAATCGCACGAATCTCCAAGACTCCCTCAGCCAAACGACTCTGAAACA
>SMTZ1_10005266_pt1 | contig 12986 bp, 7 predicted proteins | sample DeeMarSWOR136_30_FD_25667 | JGI IMG/M metagenome (IMG submission 25667) | reverse complement strand
AAAATACATTTGCCCCTTTCAGGAGCATACTTATAACATCTGAGGTAACTGCCAAAAGGAACCCTCCCGTCAAAGGCGAAACAATCATAATCCATATCCTTGCAGGGGATTTCTTTGAAATCGTCTATGCGTCTCTCTTCGACGGATATAACAGACAGTAATTTATTTGAATTTAATTTGCTCAACTTTTTTTCTTACTTTTCACGCTTTTTACAAACGGGCGGAGACCCCCCGCCCAAGGCGGGGGATTTCGTATAGCTCAACAGGCTTCGCCCCTACGAATCTTTTTTCTTTCCTTTCCCGGTGTTTGATAAACCATATTCGTGTAATTTATTTCTGAGTGTTCTCACTGAGATTCCCAGGGTTTTGGCGGCTTTGGTTCTGTTCTGAGCACAGGCATCCAAGGTCTTTAGAATCAATTCCTTTTCAGCATCACGAACAGTCCGGCCTGCTTTGAATTCGGATGCATCTATGTCTGATTTAAATAGCAATTCCTTTGGAAAGTCTGATAGAGTAAGCACGTTTCCCCTGGAGGTAACTACTGCCCTCTCCAGATAATTTTCCAGCTCCCTTACGTTGCCTGGCCAGTGATACTCCATAAATTCCTGATAGACCTTCTCGGAGATTCCCTTGATATCGCGCTTGTTCTCCTTGTTATATTTATCCAGGAAGTATTCGGCCAGGGGGATGATATCCTCTTTTCTCTCCCTTAAAGGTGCGATATTTATTGGGATCACATTCAGCCGAAAATATAAGTCTTCTCTGAATTTGCCTTTTTGGATCAGCTGGGGTAGGTTCTGATTGCTGGTGGAGATTATCCTCACGTCTACCTGGATAGTTTCACTTGATCCCACTCTCTCGAATTCCCTTTCCTGCAATACTCTTAAAAGCTTGGCCTGAAGTGACGGAGGAATCTCAGAGATCTCGTCTAAAAGCAGGGTCCCCTGATGAGCTAATTCGAATTTTCCCCGAGTCTGTTTTATGGCACCAGTGAAAGCTCCTTTTTCGTGTCCGAAAAGCTCCGATTCCATCAGATTCTCAGGCAAAACCGCACAATTCACCGGCACAAAAGGCTGATTCTTTCGTGGACTATTGTAGTGGACGGCCTTGGCGATCAGCTCTTTTCCGGTGCCCGACTCACCGGTTATCAGAACAGAGGATTTACTATCTGCTACGGAATTGATGATCTCAAATACTTTCCGTATCTGAGGAGATTTGCCAATGATATTATCGAACTGGTACTTTACTGTGATCTCCTCGAGCAAACGTTTGTTCTCCCATTCCAGTCTTTTATATTCTACTGCCCTTTTTGTTTTGAGTTCAATATCATCTGCTGAGAAAGGTTTGGTAATGTAATCGAACGCCCCCAATTTCATGGCCTCGACTGCATTTTCGATGGTTCCGTAGGCGGTCATTAACATAACCTTGGATTGAGGCGAGTTCTCCGTAACTGCCTTTAAGAGTTCCATTCCACTCATTTTGGGCATTCGGATATCTGAGAGGATCACGTCATATTCTTTAGATTTAATCTTTTCTAAGGCTTCATCCCCGGTGGAGGCTAAATCCACGGAATAATCCGAACGCCGAAGAGTTTCATTCAGAAACTCCCGCATCAGATTGTCATCATCCACCACTAAAACTCTTCCCTCAGGCAAATTATCTCCTTTCAATGATCAGGAGCAAAAGTGTTTTATCTCAAAGAAATCAAAGCCCATTGGTCCTTCTGGGGAAACTCACAGTGATAGTTGTCCCTTTGCCCGCCTCACTTTCTATTTCCACAAATCCCTTATGTGCCTCAACGATCTTTTTCACGGTGGGAAGTCCCAGACCTGTTCCGCCGTCTTTGGTGGTGAAGAAGGGTGTAAAAAGCTTCTCCTGAGTTTCCGGGTTCATCCCCTCCCCATTATCAGAGACCTTTAAAATCACTTTATCTTCGCCCTCAACCGATTTTGAACTTGAGTAAACATCTATTTTCCCGCCTTCGGGCAAAGCCTGAACCGAGTTACGTAAAACATTAAGAATAACCTGACGAAACTGCTCCGGGTCGATCCAGCACTCAACCTTCTCCCTGGGAAAATGCTTGGAGATAGCGACATTCTTTACCTCAGAAGACAGGTCTATCTTGAAAAAGTTGAGCGTGTCATCCAAGAATTTGATGAAATCAAGTTTCTGCGGATTCAGTTTGACCGCCTTGGTATAGTTCAAAAGATTTATCACCAGTCGATTTAGAATTTCCACCCCTTCGGTTATTTTGTTGACCAGTCTTCTTCGAGGATCATCAGGTTCCAAGTCCCGTTCCAGAAGGGCAGCGAATCCGGCTATGCCGCCCAAAGGATTTCGCACCTCGTGAGCCACCGTGGCCGCCATTTCCCCTAGGGCAGCTAAGGTCTTGACTCTGGTTACCTCCTCCTCCAAGTTTTTAATATGGGTCAGGTCAAAGAAGACCTCTACTGCTCCCAACTGGTTCCCCTCACTGTCTGTCAGAAGTGAAGTAGAAAAGCCTAAAGGGATCTTCTTGCCTTTCTTGATCTCGATCTCTTTTTCCTCGTTAAGATGGGAAACTTTCTTTTTCAGGGTATGAAGAGGAGTGAGCTCCTTACTTACTTTCTTGCCCATTATCTTCATATAAGGTTTTCCCAGAACCTGGTGAGTCTTGTAGCCAAGAATCTCCTCTGCTGCTCGATTAAAAAGGGTTATTTTTCCATTTAGGTCAACAGCCAAAACGCCGGAATTTAAGCTCTCCAGGATATTGTTCAGGTAATTGGATATCCTATCCTTCTCTGCCAGGCTCTGCCGAAGCTCTTTATTGGTCTGCTCCAACCTCAAATTCAGCTTCTCGAATTTCTGCTCTAAGGCCTTGTAAGCTTTCTGAAGTTTCCGGGTGATCTTATTGAAATGGGCATAAGATGAGGTGAAGCTGGACAATTCCTCTGGCGAAAGTCCGATTGTTTTTTTCTCTTCCATCCTTTTTCTCCCTCTCCTGCAAGACAGAAGATTAATTCTTGGTAAATATAATTAAATATACATCCAAGGCAAATGTAAATCTATTTATTCTCTGTTAACTTCTTTATTTTTCTTTCAAGATTCCAGAGCTCATTAGCCTTTAATCTTATTCTCTCTAATTCCCTTTTAACCTCACTCAGCAGGGATTTTTCTGAAGAAGAGAGTTTAATTTCTTGATTTCCTATCTTGTGAGACAAAGACTCGATATTTCTGGCGATTTCCAGCTTCTTATCCAAAAACTCAGAGAGCTTTGTCTCATCTTTCTTCTCTTTTAACTCCCTTAATATTTCCTGAGAAATCCCAAGTATCTTATCATATTCCCGGGAGAGGATTTGATAATCCCTTAAAAGATTCGAACCTTTTCTTTCCACGGAGGCTTTATCATCTGAGGGGTTTGTATTAGGAGGCATCACAAGGGTCTGCAGATTAATTTTTCTTACTCTTTCTCACTGCCCGTCTGGTCGATCTTTTTATCAGAGGATAGCTTTCTGCCCATTTTTTGATATTCTTTAAGTTGATCTTCCAGACTTTTAATTCTTCCCCTTAGCTCACCTATCTCTGATTTCAACCTATATTCATTTATTGCTTTTTCGATTGTGTTTTTGAGATCGTTTAGCTTAAAGGGCTTCACCACATAATCATAGGCACCGCTTCGCAGAGCCTCGATAGAGGTTTCGATGGTCGGGTACCCAGTCAGGATGATGGCTATGGTATCAGGAGCTATTTTCTTAATCTCTTTTAAGGTAGAGATTCCATCCATCCCCGGCATTTTCAGATCTATTAAAGCGATCTCCACCGGATTGAATTTAACCAGGTTTATGGCCTTTTCCCCGCTTTCTGCAAGGGAGACCCTGTACCCTTCCTTGCTTAAGAACTCTTGAAGCAGTTCCCTCACGAAAAGTTCATCGTCAATGACTAAGATCTTTTCTTGAGCCATCTTAATACTCCTCACATTTCAGTATAATCTCTTTTTCTTACGAAGCAAGAGATTTCTTTTGACCACATATTTTTTATCGGCAGAGTCAATTTGTATCTATTCCTAATGGAATTCAAAAAAATGAAATTTTCATTGACAAAACAGAACCGCAATCATATATATTGAAAGAAATTTGTCGGGCATTTCATCAAGGCTTTTCATCCTCGTCTGAATTTAAGAAGTATGATTTGAAGAAAGGACAGATTTTCCAAAAGAGATTAGGAGGATATAAAAACTTCTGAAGCAAGTTGAAAACTCCTAAAACAGGGAGGAAAGATGAAGAACAAAGTAAGGGTGATTTTGGTGGGCTTGTGCTTGGCTTTTCTCAGTCTGGGATCAGCTAATTCTTGCTGGTACTATAAAGAGGGTTACCCTGATTACTGCAACTTCGGAATACCGGATTTTGACCAGAAGCAGGGTGGTTGGCAAAATACGGATGACCAGTGGACTCACTGCGGGCCTGCAGCTTTGGCCAACTGCTTCTGGTGGTTTGACTCCAAATATGATACTTCAACCACTCCCCCTCCCGATTCAATTGATACTTATCCTCTTATAAAAGCTTACGGCCCCTGGGATGACCACGATCCGCAAAATGTGGTTCCCCTGATCGACTCTTTGGCAAAATGCATGCAGACAGACAGCGCTGGCACCAACATATTTGATATGGAGGATTGCATTCAAAACTGGCTGAGCAATGCTGGATTGGCTGACGATTATCGCGAATCGACCTATGTTAAGCCGGGTTTCCGTTTTATCCAGACTCAGGTTAAAATGTCCCAGAATGTGATTCTGCTTTTGGGTTTTTATCAATATGACGAAACAGAGGAAACCTGCTGGAGAATAGGAGGGCATTTTGTTACAGTAGCAGGCGTTAACCTGATTGACAGTGCCATTGCCTTAAGTGATCCATATTTTGATATCAGCGAGGGAGGAATCACCCCCCATGATTCCTCCATGCACAATGACGCTGATTCCATATCCGGTCCCCACGGGACAAACACCCATGACACCCTCCGGGTTATAGCAGCCGTGCCACCCTGCGATGAAAGAGGGAGCTGGATGCTTTCTGGCTATCCAGATGATTCAGCCTCAATATCTAATTTCTTCGGACAAAACGAGAATCCAGATATAACAGACCTGGATTATCAGAGTGGTTTTCCAATCTTTACTGTTGTAGAATATGCGGTGGTTATCTGTCCTCAGATCTGTCCGGCAGAGACGCTAAGTATCACTACCGGACAGGGGAGATTCGATCTTAATGGATTCACCGGGACAAAACTTGAAGCCGAGATAGGATTCTTTGATACTCTGGGTTTAGACTCTGTCACCTACTCCACCTATCCTGTGGAGTGTTGTTCAGGAGAAGTTGCCTACTGGCCTGCGTTAAGTCCGGATCGAATCTGGCTCAGAAACGATTCCGGCAACTCGACGCCTCAGTATGGCGGTCCGGGCGTTGAATGGATCGACTTTGATCTTGGTTATGTGCTTCAGGATACCGCATATTGCGAATTCGGTGTACAGTTTGCCTGGTCTGATGCTGATGACGGCTGGGCTGACATCTATATCAACTGTGATTTCTCCCAGCCAATTGCCTCTGTAAATACCAAAAATCTGAAAGACAACTGGCTCTGCCTTAAAGGACTGCCGGTTCCGGTAATCCACGTGAGAGTGGCCCAGCGAGGTGGCTCACCAGGATCAGATCACGTGTCGGTGGATTATGTAGTTACACCTAATCCTGAACCCGAGGAACCGCCCGATACTTTAGACTGGTATTTCAAACCGCCGGATCACCCGGAACCTGAGAGTGCTGATTATGCTCCATCCGGGATGCCTGATTTTGATCAGAAGCAGGATAACTGGAAAAAGGAGGGGAATTACACCTTCTGCGGACCTGTGGCTGTGGCTAACTGTTTCTGGTGGTTTGATTCAAAATACCAGATTCCCAAGGGAACTCCCGGGGATGGGGTGGATAACTTCCCCCTGGTAAGAGATTATCTTGATAGTCTAACCTGGCCCCTCCCGGGCTGGAATCTGAATTTATCACCCGCATCTTCAGATACACAGGACGACCATCGCTATGACAATCTGAATCATGATAGTACCCTGTGGCCATCAACAGTTGATCTACCGACCTTGCCTCATCCATTTGTTCCAGGAGATCAGAGTCCCCCACTTCCGGTTGCTGCCTGGGGTGAGTTGGTCGAGAGATTGGCCCGGGAAATGAACACAGATTCTTTGCCTTCCCTTTTGCCTTATGGAACGGACGTGCATGAGATGGAAAAAGGGATTAAAAGATGGTTTGCCAAAGAGGGTCTTTTAAGTTTCTTTGAAGTGAGTAAATTCTGGCGACCGGATTGGATTTTCATATACGACGAGGTTACCAGATGCGAAGACGTGATTTTGCTTCTGGGATTCTGGGAATATGACGAGCCCCACTGGCATAGAGTGGGAGGACATTTTGTCACTGCTGCCGGCATCTATTTTGACAGGGACAAGGATATCCGCAAGATTGCTCTCAGCGACCCATATTTCGATAATGCTGAAGCGGGTAGTGCAGGTATAATAAGAAACTCTCCCTGGTCACCGCATCCTGCTGGTGCTCACACCTCTGAATCCCACAATGATGCGGGCAACGCATCTCACGACTTCTATACTGTTTCCAACTCCTCCTTCCCCGATGCCGGCTCCTGTCAGTTAACCGGTTATCCTGGGGGCTCGCCTACGTTTATCGAGCAATTCGATAAGCAAAACTTCCCCCTGGAATTGGTTTCAGAATATGGAGAGTATAACAGCGGCCCATCGTACTCCATAGTCGAGTATGCTATAGTCATCAGCCCTCGATCTGGAGGATGTCCCTTTATAAAGGAGTTGTGGATAGATCCCTACGATGAGACTTTCAGAGGTGAGCAGGATCTTCTGCCAAGCGATAGTGCCCGAGCTTGCCTGAGGATTCATAATGTCGATACCGAATCATGTTTTATCGATTCCGTGATCTTTCTCTATTCCAAATTTACAGTAGCTTACGGTAACTGGGTCAGAATCGGAAGGGTTGCCCCGGGCACATGGCTCTCATCTGGAGATTCGATGACCTTTTCTCATATATATGTTGTGCCTCCAGGTGGACACGGAGGAATTAAGAGTGTTATCTACTCAGGATGCTGTGAGGCTCAGGAGGATTTCCATAATGTATGGATTAAGGATAACTCGGACTGCAACGACAAGTTGGATACCTTTGAGGTTGAAATCATAACTGCCAATCAGATCGAGCTTGAGGTAACGAAAAGTCTTCCCCCTAACTGGGATGCCAGCGTTTCCCCGTCGACTCTGTTGCCTGGAATAAATACTTTAACAGTCACCGTTTCAGCAGATAGCCAGCACGTGAAACTGGGCCAGAGAGGTACAGTTAGAGTAATTAGCATTTTCGAGGATGAGATAGTTGGGGAGGGAACCTTTATCAAAGACATCTCCTTTTTCCGGGGTGATCTGAACGCAGATTCAACAGTTGATGTGATGGACATTAATTTTCTGATAAATTACCTCTACAGAGAGGGAGTCCGTCCTATCCCGCTTGAGGCAGCTGATGTCAATGCAAATGGTACGGTGAATGGAGCTGATGTGGTTTATCTGACTCACCACGTTTACCGGAATGGGGATCCCCCACCCTGCAAATGATGGAAAAGGCAAACAAAAAACCCTCTCCATTAGAAGTGGAGAGGGTTTTCTTGATACCCAAACCTATTTTGTGGTCAAATTAGAACACTCATTGAATCTCTCAAAGATCGTAATTATCTTCTCAATGCTTTTGCCTTAACCCTCCCCAAGAATGGAGGTATATTTATTCTTTGATCCTAAGATCTCGATAGCCTTCCTAATACAGGGGTCAGTTTTGGTGAAGGCTTCTTCATAGACTACCACTTCTCCAAACTTATTTCTCAGGATATCCCTTTTGATCGCATCCTTTATATAGGTCAGGCTTTCATCGAAGTCAGACTCTTTCTCTTTTTCGATACTGGTTTTGAATTCCTCTATATGTTGACTATATAACTCCGTCTTGTTCTGAGCTGATATCGTTTTCTCCAGAGTATCCAGCTGCATCTCCACATAGGTTTTGTAAGTAAAATCCTTTTCCTTCAGAAATAGGCGAAACTCAGACACCACATCTTGAGTCACCTCAAAATCCCGGGTTATGTTCTGATGTTTGGAGATATATTCAACAGCGAAATCGAAAAAGATCTGTTTTCGCTCCAGGTTTATCTCGATAGGCTTCCTCTCCTCAGGCTCGCAGATAACATCAGGCACAATTCCCCCTCCGCCATAAACCTTCCTTCCACCGGTTGTGAAGAAAACCTCTTTTTCCTCCTTTTTGAGGCTATCCCCTTCTGTTTTTTCTGCGATAGCCGGATGCTTTTTGGCACTTTCAGGTTTTTGTATGCATCTTCCGCTGGGGATGTAATATTTCGCTATAGTCAGTTTCAGATATGTATCCTTGGGCATTTCAAAGACTTGCTGCACCAATCCCTTGCCAAAAGTCTCCTCTCCGATTATGACTCCTCTATCCCAATCCTGAATAGCGCCTGCCACAATCTCTGAAGCTGAGGCTGTGCCTCCATCTACTAGAACCGCCAAAGGTGTCTGGGTGAAGAGTTCAGGGCCCCGGGAGAAATATTCTCTTATCCTCTCTTGTTTTCTCCCCTGGGTATAAACCATGAGTTTGTCTTTTTCCAGAAAAAGATTAGCAGTCTCCACTGCCTGACTCAAAAGTCCTCCACCATTACTTCTTAGGTCCAGAATCAATCCCTGGATATTCTCTTCTTTCAGATTTTCCAACGCATCTTTTAATTCCTTGCTCGATTCCTCAGAGAATTTGGACAGTCTGACGTATCCTATGTCATCTTCAATCACACCGTAGTAAGGAACGTTTTTCAACTCAATCACAGCTCTCTCCAGTTCATATTCAAGAGGTTCCATCAAACCTTCCCTTTCGATTTTCAAAACCACCTTGGTTCCGGCTGGCCCCCGCATCAACTTGGAAGCCTCCTCAGTGCTCATGTCCCGGGTGGACTGGCCGTCGATCTCCGTAATCTTGTCCCCGGCTCGGATTCCCTTGCGATATGCAGGAGTTCCCTCAATGGGAGAGATTACGGTGATGATTTCATTCCTTAATGCGATGGCCATTCCCAGACCTTCGTATTTACCCTGGGTCATCTCCATCAATTGCTCATAAGCTTCCTTGTCCTTCATAACAGAAAAAGGATCAAGGATATCCAGCATGCCTCTGATTCCGGAGTAGACCAATTCCTTAAGATCCACCTCCTCCACATATTTGGCATCTATGCTCCAGGCAACTGAATTGATCAGCTGCACATATTCGAACATGGTATCCTTTTTCTCTTTTGCCTCAACTACCTTCTCAGTTACCTGTCCGAATCCAACTATCCAGATTATAACGATGGACAGAAAGGCCATAGATACCCCGATGAAGCCATATTTTTTGTCTCCTCTCATAGTTCTCTGCCTCCAATGTTGTGGATTTCGCGATAAAATCCTTTTCATCTCTAATTTAATAGATAATAACATTTTGTCAACACTATTTCACCCCTGGTAGGTGTATTTTTTTCTCACACCTCTTCGGCTACGATCTAATGAATAAGTTTAAGTGGTGTAGCTAACCTCATTAAACCCAAGCAGATGCGTGAACGCCACTAGTCTTTCGCGAGCATCTGATAAAGGGATGGTTAACTTATGCCTGAGTGCTTCTACTCAATAATAAAAGACAGCCGAAACAGGCGAGATTCATCAAAATCAATCCCCATAAACTCAATGGGATTCCCAAAAGGGGTATTAATATGGCGCTGACTAAGATTGAACTGATGGCTGAGGCTAAAAGATCAACTGAATACCCTGTCCCCACCCTTTTCTTTTTCGCCTCTTTAAGATAAAGATGATTGGCCGCGGTAAATTCCAACCCGCCGATCACTCCGCACAAAGTCATTACAAATAAAAGCGAACTCTCGATCCAGAACTCCTTAATGGCGATTTTTGAAAAAGAGGTCACCAAGACCAACAAAGTTAAAGGAAGGATAATCTGCATCAACTGAACTCCGGAGAGAAACCTGAAACTTATTTTGTTATTCTCTCCCCTTTTTTTAGATAGATAAGCTCCGATTGCCAACCCCAGCATAAAAACGGTCAGAATCAATCCCAGCTTGGAGTAGACGTATCCATAAAATATCTGAAATCCCAGCAAGATTGTGATCTCAATAAAAATGCTGGTATATCCAGCCATGAAAATAGCTGAGAGAGCCAGATTAGGTCGTTTTGATTTCAATCTATAAAAGATCAAAAGGATAACAAAAGTAACCAGAAAAGGAACCAGCAAAAAATAGAATCTGGAGATACCACCCAACCATAAGAAGAGAGGCTTCTCAGCAGACCGGAAAAGCGTGCTCCAGAGTATTGTATTATAAAAATAGGAGATGGGTGAAAGATCATAATTAATTTTTCCCTTTCTGGAGAGGATCGAATTTTCCAGATAATCGACTCTTTGGGAGGAAAACCGATCAGGCAAAAAATACTCTGACACATAAAGGCTCTGGATGGAATCCTGTTTCAGGTTATCCACGATATTTTTCCAATCCTGGTGAAGTTCTCTTTGATCCGAGGCTAAGAATATGTTGTTTTCTCCGGGAAGCACAGCGACATTTTCGAAATTCTCCTTTAAGGTTAGATAAAGGCTGGATAAATATAGCCCCTGCTCATCAGATATATAGTTCAACTGGGAGGTTACCCGAAAGGAAAAAACACCATCTTCTTTGAGAATCTTCTTTATCATCTGGAAGAATTCAGAAGTGTAGAAACGGTTAAGCATAGCAGTATGGGGATCAGGGAGATTCAGAATAATAACATCATAGAAAAAGTCTTGTTTCTGCGATTTCTCTTTGACAAATAATCTCCCATCTTGAAACACGAGATTTGCCTTTTTAAGTGAGTTTACCTCCTTTTGAGGCAGGAAATCTTCGCTCAATTTGATCAGCTTGGGATCCAGTTCCACATAATCGATTTCAAGATTTTTGTATTTTTGAGCTTGAGAAATGGCACCTCCCAATCCACCCCCGATTAAAAGGAGTGATTTGGGATCGGGTTTTTGAGAAAGAGCAAATAGTATCGCCTCCTCCGAAGAGTATTCATCAGGAAAAGAAAAAAGCAGAAGCCCGTTCTCGTAGAAAGTGATCTGCTCTTCTTTTCTGACTACTGCGATATTTCCGTAGATGGAATCCTCAGAGTGGACTACTGGCAGCCCTCTCCAGAGCTTCTTCAAAGAGAAATCCTGTAGTGAATCACCCATATTCGCCAAAAGGAAAACAAGAATCAAAATTCCGCAGGAGATAAGGATACTTCTAGTCATACGGGAGGAATCGAAAACTAAAAACAGAGCCACAAGAAGATTAATTATCCACAGCAGGGCCAGTATATGGAAATTAAAGAGGTTAGGTATAAAAAGAAAAGTGGTTAAAAACCCTCCTATTCCAGCACCGATGGATTCCCATAGGTAGACCCGGGTGACCAGAAAAGTGGCCCGGGTTTCAACTTTCCAGAACCTGGAATTGAGAACAAAAAGGATTCCCCAGATAAGACACAAGGGAGCCATTATCACGAATGAGAAAACCAGCATAGGCACAAATCCAACCACCTCGCCCGGCATTATCCCCAAAACAATCTTTGAGTATCTGATGCCCATAAGGGTAGCCAATATCACAAAGGCGGCCAGAAAATACCATAAAAAGAGAGTGCGAAAAGACCTTTCTCTTTCAGGGTAAAGCCTGTTTCCCAATCTACTCCCCACCCCCTCCCAGAATAACCAAACACAAAGCATCACCCCTAATGAGAGCTCATTCCCGTAAAAGGAGACAATCATCTCCCTTAATAAAACGATCTGAGAAACTATTGAGGAGAAACCGTAGATTAGGCAAGCACAAATGAAACGGCTTTTATTCAGATTCCCTGTGGATTTTTCTGCTGACAAGGTTGCGTGCATAAATTTATTTGCACTCCCGTGTAGGATTAACCTGTGCCCAGATTTTAATATATCAATATATTTCTATTTCGAGAAAGATCAAATAAAAAAGACTCATCATTTGAGTCTTTTAGAATTCAATCCTGGGGAGACTAAAAATCAGTGCCACACCCCGGGTATTGGCTCACCGCAGAATTTGCATTTCCCGTCCTTCAGATTCATCTGGGTAATGCTGTAGCCGATTCTGCCCACTACGATCTTTTCACATTTGTGACAGTAGGTGTTTTCAGCTTCGTGCCCCGGGACATTGCCTATATAAACGTAATTCAAGCCCGTCTCCAAAGCAATGTTGCGAGCTTCCTCCAGACTGGAAACCGGCGTGGGAGGTAAATTCTTGAGTAAATACATGGGATGAAAACGGGAGAAATGCAGGGGAACGTTTGTGCCCAATTCGGATTTCATCCATTTACACATTCTCCTTATATCTTTCATATCATCATTCAGGGTGGGAACCATGAGATAGATTAGCTCATACCAGATACCGATCTTTTTCAAATCGACCAGGACATCCATTATGGGCTTCAACTCACAGCTGCAGACCTCCTTATAATACTTCTCGGTGAAAGCTTTGAAATCGACCTTCACCGCATCCAGATTCTCGCACAATTCCACCAGAGGATCATGCTCGATATATCCAGCTGTTACCACCACACTTTTTACGCCCTGCTCATGACCTTTTCTAGCACAGTCCAGCATATATTCATAGAACACAATCGGCTCAGAGTAAGTGTAGGCAATGGAGACACAATCATTCGCCTTTGCATATCGGGCGACGTCTTCAGGCGTGAGGAGTATATTGTGAACCTGCTCTGGCCTGACCTGTGAGATCTGCCAGTTCTGACAGAATTTACAGTTCATATTGCACCCGGCAGTTGCAATGGAAAAGGCTTTTGTCCCGGGCAGGTAATGGAAAAAGGGTTTCTTTTCAATGGG
>SMTZ1_10005262_pt1 | contig 12990 bp, 13 predicted proteins | sample DeeMarSWOR136_30_FD_25667 | JGI IMG/M metagenome (IMG submission 25667) | reverse complement strand
TCCTTTCCCATAAAATCTTTGCAGCAACTCCACTGCCACCCAAGTAGAGTCTTGCCCAATCTTTTTCCAGCTCTTTCTTGTGCACCTTGCCTTTTGTAAGGTCTATGTCTAGGTAATATCCCGCGTATCCTTTGTATGGGAATGTCACTCAACCACCTCCCCAGTTGTCATCCCAATTGTTTGAAAGGCAAGATCTATACCCTCTCTTCTTGCTTTGTAACCCTCTTTTCCAGCTTCGACAAGACTAATCGCTCCATAATCACAAGCTTTGATACATGCAGGGTCTCCCCAGCACAAATCACACTTCACAGCCTTCAATGTCTTTGGATCAATCTCAATTCCTCCGTAGACACATGCTGTCACGCAATTCATGCAACCAATACACACATCACTATTGACAAACAAAGTTCCTTTCTCATTATAGGAAATTGCACCAGTTGGACAATCTTGTTCACAGAGTGGCTCCTCACACTGAAGACAAACCATTGGGACCATGAGGTTTCTTGGTTCGTCCTTGAGAATCTGAATTCTCGACCTTCTTGGATTGAACGATTTGACATTTTTAGCAGAACAGGCCAACTCACAGTTTCTACAGCCAGTGCATTTATGGAGGTCAATTGCAAGGAAGCTCTTCAATAGGCAGTCTCTCCGATTGAATTTTCAACCCGCTCATTTTATCACTTGCCACTTTAAGTTGTTGCCTTTGGTCGAATACATCTAACTAAAATATATGAACACACTTTTCGTCGAACCAGATGCCCAATACTACCAACTGCGCGGTTTGGAGTTAGCAATGGACATCGATGTGGGACTATGAGAGATTCTTATGAGCGAAAGGTGTCCCCTGATAGGAAGTCATTTAGAGAAGTAGCTGACTCCATGCATATTCCTGTTCTCGAGTTCGATTTGGAGTTTATTCTCCACTATGCAAATCGTGCAGCCCTCGATCTACTGAAACTTGATGACCGTGCGCTCGAGAAGGGAGTCACAGTCCATGATCTTGTTGCTCCAGAACAGCAGGATTTGGTAGATCAAGGTCTCGAACTACTGAGCAACGGTGAAACTCCGACCTCAATCTCATTGCGTGTGGTTCGTGGTGACAGGGTGAGAGTCCCTACTCAGGTATATACTGATAGAGTAGTTCAAAATGGCAATGTTGTTGGGTTTGTTGTATATATCATCGATTTAAGTCGAAGAGTAGCTGCAGAAGAAAAAGTACTAGATCGGAAAGAAATTCTAGAGTTTTTAGTGGACTACTATAGCTTCAGTGGTATCATCATTGTTGGTAATGATTACAAGTTTGAGTACGTCAACGATAAAATGTGTGACATTCTTGGTCGTCGTCGAAGTGAACTCCTCGGCCATGACTTTAGAGAGTTCTTACATCCCGATAGTCTAGATTTGGTAGCAGAGAGATACGTTAGAAGGCAAAAGGGTGAGAGTGTTCCCTCTGTCTATGAGTTCAAAGTGGTCCGTAAAGATGGTGAAGTTGTGGATATTCGAATGAATGTTGGAACAATAAGAAGCCGTGATGGTCAGATAAAGACAGTAGCTCAACTTATTGACATTACTGATGAGAAAAGAAGTGCATATGCCCTGCGAGAGAGCGAGCATAGATACCGGTCACTTATTGAAACAATGGACTCTGGACTGGGTGTAGACAATGCTGATGGTGTAATGGTTCTCGCCAATGATGCATTATGCAAAATGATGGGCTGTGATGACCCTCAGACTCTAATCGGAATCCCTATCACTGAAATACTCCATGGATGGACAGAGAACAGAGTGCATGAAAAAATGGAGGAGCGTAAAAAGGGGAAGATAGAGCATTATGAGGCTATGCTCAAGCACAAATCTGGAGGGACTATTCCAGTTATGGTTTCAGCATCACCATTTCTTGGTCCTGACGGTGAATTCTTGGGCAGTATAGCAATTTTTACTGACATCTCTGAGATGAAAAAGGCGGAGGTTGAGATATACTTCCTTCTTGACTTGCTACTCCATGATATTGGGAATCAACTGCAACTGATTCTGGCTGGTGGTGACTTTCTTGAGAAGGACTCATCACCTGAACAGATTATGAGATCAAAAAGATATGTTATGGATGGTGCTCTTCGATGCCTCGAGCTTATTCAGAAGGTTCGTAAGGCAGAAGAAGCAAAGACAGAACCTCTCAGTCCTGTAGATATTAGTTACGTGATTAGTGCAGAGTCTGAGTTGTTGTTCAAACAGCGAGGTGTGCGGGTGGATACTGGAAAACTTCCTCCCAAGACTATGGTGCTTGCTGATCAAGCATTGAGCCAACTGGTCTGGAATCTGCTAGAGAATGCTGTTGTTCACAATCCTATGTCTGATGACAAGAAAGTAGTACAAGTCAAAGGCAAGGTCTCAGGTAAGACATTCTTGCTGAGTGTGTCTGACAATGGTCCTGGATTGAGTGATGACAAAAAATCAGAGCTCTTTGAACCCACTCGTCGATATGGTGGAGTTGGACTTCACCTTGTCAGAAGACTTGCTGAGAAGTATGGATGTTCACCCGAAGTGAAGGATAGAGTAAAGGGTAAGGCGGACCAAGGTCTGAAAATAGAGATCAAATTCCAGATTGCTGATTAGTCTGAATATACCGTAAGTGTTATGACACGCGAGAGCGGATACTTCTTCTGCATGGAGGCCACAGCTCTTGCAACCCAAATCAATTCTCATAAAGAACGGTTACATTCTCACTCTAAATTCAAAACGTGAGATTATCGAAAAAGGGTCCCTCTATATTGAGAACGATACCATCTTAGATATTGGAAAGACTAAGGAGCTCAAAGGTCAGAAAGCTGACCTAGTTATCGACGCCAGTAACAAGATAGTCATGCCCGGACTTATTGACACTCACACACATCTTGCACAAGCGCTCATCAGAGGTTGTGCTGATGATGTTTCTTTGGTTGACTGGCTCAAGAAATATGTCTGGGTCCTTCAAGGCAATTTCACAAAGGATGATGGTCGAGTTTCTGCAGAGCTGTGTATGGCTGAGATGATTAGAACTGGGACAACCTCCTTCATAGAATGTATGATACACACAAGATATGGCTTTGATGGGATTGCGAAGGCTGTTGAAAGAGTAGGGATGCGAGGAGCTCTCTCCAAGATTATTATGGATTCTACAGGATATGCAGATAGTGCTGACATTATGTATCCTGGCATGGTCGAAGATGCTGAAGCTGGCTTGAACGAAACTGATGAGATGTATAGGAAGTGGCATGGAAAAGCCAATGGTCGGATACAAGTATGGTATGGACTACGTTCACTTGGTGCTGTAACACCAGAGCTGTTCAAAGATGTAGCAAGAAGAACTCGTGAGAAACCGACGAGAATGACTATGCACCTTGGTGAGGTTATTGATGATGTCCGATATGTTAGGGAAAACTTTGGCACAAATCTTACTACTTTTGCTCGTCAACATGATCTTCTTGGTCCAGACATGGTGTTTGCCCACGGTATTCATTTCGAAGACTCTGAACTCAAGGTCCTTGCTGATAGCAAGTCAAACATCAGCCATTGTCCAGCCAGCAACATGAAACTGGCATCCGGTTTCGCCAAGGTCCCACAGATGCTTCAGGCTGGAGTGCCTGTGTCTCTAGGTTGCGATGGCGGTCCCTCAAACAATACATATGACATGATTCGGGAAATGCGCCTTGCGGCACTGATCCACAAGTCGTACGTCAATGACCCCTTAGTTGTTACAGCTGAGGATGCAATTGAAATGGCTACGCTTGGAGGTGCAGTTGCTATGGGAATTCATGACAGGGTTGGGTCGCTAGAAAAAGGCAAGATTGCAGATATTATTCTCATCAACTTACACGAGTTGGGTCTGACGCCACATACTAATCCTGTCTCAAATCTGGTCTATTCCGGTAATGGTGAGTATGTCGATACAGTGATTGTGAATGGTAGAATCCTCATGCAAGACAAACATCTTCTGACTCTTGATGAACAGACCGTCATGGAGAATGCTAGGGAACATAGTGTTGCCTTGATGGAGCGAGCAGGTATAGAAAACAAGCCAAAATGGCTTGTTCGCTAGTTGATGATCGCCTCCCGCTCAAAGAGCTTTGCACCAATTATCAGGAATACCACTGTGAATCCTATCAAATATGCCACATTCCCAAGAAGTCCAATTGGAGTACCAACTCCACTCAGAACCGCATTAAGGAACAGGATCGCGTGAGTGAATGGGATTGCCAGGATAAAGAATCCAAAAGCACCACTATACTGTAGGATACTCCCAGTAAAGCCTAGAATTCCAATCACAAAGGTAGGAACCAACATGACCATATTGTTGACAGACTCAGCTGTTGCCTGGTCTTTTGCCAGGCATGAAATGACGATTCCAATCCCTATAGCGCACAGGAGGACAAGCAACTGGCAGAATATAATGAGGGGTATTGTTTGTACATTCACTGTATAGATGTTGATATTGAGGTCTCTTATATCTGGGGGATAGTTAGCAACCCTCAGTATAATCGAGAGGTTGTAGGTAAGGATGCCAACTGCAGTGAATAATGAATAGATCAAGAGAAGGATAAGTCCTGCTGCAAGCTTTGAGCCAAGTATTTTGAGCCGACTCATTGGCACGACCAGAAGTGCCTCTAGAGTATGTTTCTCCCGCTCCCCAGCAAAGGACCTTCCTACATATGGTGCTGGTGCGAGTACTGATGTGAGCATGACAAGAAATATCGCTAACGAGTGTCCATAATTAGCCTCTGGTGATATTGTATACCAATTTACATTTAAATCCCGAATCACAATGAAAGAATCTATCACATCCCTGGAAAATCTGTCAAGTCGAGCTGCTGCCGCCTGGGCTCTGAAGTTACCTGAATTCACCCAAATGACCATGGTACTGGTGGTTGTAGTATTTAACTCGACTGTGAAGTTTTCAGGTACCCAAACCCACACTGATACCGTCTTTTCTGCAACTAATGCTTCTCCCTCTGCTCTTGTAACATTTACAAGTGGGTCAATGAGTAATATTGCCCTGTTTGCGTATATTTGTTCATAGAGTGTTCTTCCCCATACCCCATCATCCTCAATCGTGATATAGACCATCTCTGGCTCCTCAGAGGTCTGAGCAACAATGAACGACAGGAACGCTCCCTGGAAGAACCAGGCAAACATTGGGCTAATGATGAATCCGAGGATGAGCCAGCGTGAACGTAGGACCTCCTTAATCTCCTTCTTGAGCATCCAGACTGTCTTCACATTAAGGGCGGGTATCTTCATCTATCAACACCTCCATAGACACCCTCACCAGTTACAAGACCGGTGAAAACTTCCTCTAGATTTGCAGCCTTGAACTTCTCCTCAAGCTCACTGGGTTTTCCTACTGCCACCAGCTTGCCCTCGTTTAGAATCCCCACTCTATCACATAGCTCAGAAACCTCATTGAGATCGTGAGTAGTAAGAATTATTGTCCGCTTCTCCTCAGAGCTGAGCCTCCTCAGAACATTCCGAACAACCCGTGCCCCAAGTGTGTCCACACCCGTGGTCGGTTCATCCATGAAGACTATCTCTGGTTCGATGATTAACGCTCGAGCGACAAGGACCTTCCGTTTCATTCCCCCACTGAAACCTTTGACCTGATAGTCCTCTCGATCACGCAATCCTACCAAGTCTAGCAGGTCATCTGCACGTTTGTTCAAAGCCTCCTCTGAAATACCATAGAGACCTCCGTAGTAGACTAAGTTTTCACGTGCTGTGAGCCTGTCGTAAACGCCCGCCTCCTGAGGCAAGAGTGCAACCTTCTCCCTAATCTCATCAATCTCCTCGACCACATCTCTCCCAAGGACCTTGGCTGAACCTTCAGTAGGCGTGAGTAGTCCAACTAAGATGCGGATGAGAGTTGTCTTTCCAGCGCCATTGGGTCCCAGGAGTCCAAAGACCTCTCCGCGTCTTATCTCTAGGTCGACGCTGTCGAGGGCGACCACTTCTCTCTTCTTTCCTCTCTCGAAAATCTTTGTAAGCCCTTCAGTTGATATGACAATGTCACTCTGCATGGTCAGGTTCTCTCTTATTATTTGACTCGATCAACCTTTGGGAATGGTGGCTCTCCTTTGAGGTCTTTGAAGAACTCGTAAGCCTGTGCAATCTCGTCATCATCACCTTCAATGAATAGGCTTATTGAACCTTCTGCGCCATTGACTCCACCCGCAGAAATAGGTATGGCCCCAGCATCAAAGAGCACCTCTATTGCTTCAATCTCAGAAAAGACAATACCCTCGGTGAGAGCAATCGCTCCCACTGGTGTTCCAATGGCGTAATCCCAATCATCCATTCCAAACTGTCCACAAAACTCCTCATAAGCCACTGGTATTGACTTCTCAAGTCCCACTGGTACAATCACCTTGATGTTCTTTGCAGCTGCAGTGCCAATGAACGATCCAACAGTGCCACCGGTGTCACTAGCAAGTAGAACTATAGGCAAATAGTTCTCATCAAGGGCATTTGCACTCTTTATGATGACATCATCAGGTCCCATCTTGTCCAAAACATCGATAACCTTCTTGTTCTCAAGATATTCTCCCCTATGGAATATGGCATCAAATGCTCTGGTCTCTCTATCAGTGACTGAGAGTCCTTTTGGAACAATAATCCCAGCTATGTGGCGAGTCTTATCGTACTCGCCAAGAATCTCTTCAACGAGATATCCTGACGTTGTTCCCAAAGTTATGCAGAGGTAGCCAATCTCTAGGGCTTCCTGAACGAGATCAAGGGCAAGTAACCCCTTTGCAATCAATCTCTTGCTCTCCGATGGAGTCAATGTGACTAAAAGTTTCTTCACAGTGATTCACTACTCCTCATTGTATCATTCGTTCATATCATCTTGTCTACTTAGGAAATGTCTTCTTATACTCAGAAACAGCTTCATCAACAATTTTTCTTGAAACATCTCTTATGCTCTCGTAATACCTCTCAACATCGAACGCACCTTCCTTCAGAAGGTCTCTAAGGTCTAGATCACTTCTCACAACATCAATGAGCCCCTTCCCACTCTGTAAAGCTGCTTGACTGTGAGCCCTGAGTTTTTCATGAGCTTTAGGGCGTTCAAATCCTGCTTGTATGAGAGTACTCACAATAAGCTCGCTCAGGATAGCGTCTTTGGTAAGATTGAGGTTTCTTCTCACTGCATGCTCATCAATGGTCAGTCCATCTAAGATTCGCGTAATCTCTCTCACAATGTAATCCGTCAGGATGAAGGTCTGTGGAACTACAAACCTCTCAGTTGAAGAGTGTGATATGTCACGCTCCTCCCAGCTGACAATATTCTCGAGGGTTGGAGGTACGAGCGACCTGACAATCCTTGCGATTCCAGAGATCTTCTCGCAGGTCACTGGATTCCGTTTATGGGGCATTGCAGATGATCCTACCTGTTTTTCCTTTGCGAATGGTTCGTAGGTTTCTCCAATCTCTGTGCGTTGGAGATTCCTTAGGTCTGTCGAGATCTTGTCAATGCTGGATGCGAGGTTAGCCAGAGATGTGATGGTTTCTGCCAAGCGATCCCGCTGAATTATTTGTGTTGTGGCTACCGGGACCCCTAATCCTAGGCTGTTTAATACATGCTTTTGTAGTTCAATCCCTTTTACTCCAAACGCCGCATGACTGCCTGTGGCTCCCGCGATTTTTCCAACAACTGAACGAGTCCTTACCGCCTGCAATCTCACTTTATGACGTCTTATCTCATCCAACCACACTGCGAACCTAAGACCATAGGTTATGGGTACTGCATGCTGACCATGCGACCGACCTACTGCCAGGAGATTCTCAGTTTCCTTTGCCCTCTTACTGAGAGTTTCACAGAGAGTATCGAGTTGAGGCATGAGAATCTCAAATGCCCTTTTCAATTGGAGTCCAAGAGTCGTGTCCTTGATGTCATTACTCGTCAGACCAAAGTGGACCCACCTTGCACCAGGGCCCTTGCACAGCTCAGCGATTGCCTCGACAAGTGCAACAACATCATGTTTGGTTTTCCTTTCTATCTCCATTGTTCGGTCCAATGTGACAATGTTTGGTTTGGCAGTACTCTGGATATCTTTGGCAGCCTCTTTTGGTATCAAACCAAGCTCTGCCTGAGCCTCAGCGACTGCGACTTCGACCTTCAGCCAGAGTGAGTGTCTGTACTCCTCCTCAAAGATTGAGATCATCTCTGGATGGCCATATCTTCCAAAATCGATTGGACTTACTGGCATGATATTCAACACTCCTATTTGTCTGAATTCAACTCTCCTGATATGATTTACCCAGAAATGGTGCTGTAGGAAATATATTATCAGTGACTGTTATACGCTGTGGAATAGCGATGACTCCGACAAACGATGTACTTCCCAGCAGACCAATGCTTCAAAGCATCATTCAGGTAGCTAAGAGTATAGAGGCGTCTGGGTTTTCAGTGATTCATGAAACTCTCAAAAAAGTCAAAGTCATCGGTCGTATCTTTCATGGAGCATCGCCACTCGAAGCTCAGGTCACTGATATTGCTGCGGCTCGTCTTGATCATAAGATTATCGACTTGGGATGGCCAAATGTCGCAACTATGTCAACAGATGCGATGCTTGATTCCGTGAGGATGTCAAGTAAGGCGGTGGACCTTCTGCTAACAGCATTCTCTAGTAGTGATACTTTTGGAGAAGGAAGGGTTCTCACGAATCAGTTTGCTCAAGCATCCGGAGTCCCACTTGTAAGTCTCCATGATGATGTCTATGCTTGGCAGGATGCATTGACTGTTCTCTTAGGTCTTGAAGTTCATCTGGGAAGTATTTCAGGAAAGCAAATTGTGGTGACATGGGCTTTTGGTAACTCATTTGTCAATCCTGCACCAGCACACAGTCTATTGATTGCAGCACTAGCTTTTGGTGCTAATGTACGGCTCATTTCTCCTCCTGAGTTCTCGTTCCTCAATAGAGTACGAAGGGTCGCTCGGGACACGTCGATGTGTTCTAATGTATTGTTTGAGGACGAAAACAAGTTCGAGGGAGCTCTGCAAGATGCTGATGCTGTCTTTGCACTGAACTGGTTTCGGCTTGACGACTTCAATCATCCTGAGAGAAATCCGAACCATGCGAAAGAGTACAAGGACTGGTTTGTCAATGAGGACATAATATCTGAGCGATGCGTTTTTTCCACAGCTCCTCCTTCTCAGTCTGGCCTCCTTGCATCCAAGAAACTCTTAGAGAGTGACCAAAACATCACACATTTCTGGCTCAAGCATCGTGTCATCGTTCTGGCTGCCACAATTGCTCACCTTCTGGAAAGTTCGACATTATCAATGATATGATGCTCTCTCACAGCCCTTTTATCCTGAGTTAGCTGTTGTGTTAGTGATATGTGGAGATTAATTCGACCTGATGCAAAGCGCTCATGGAATGACCCTGAGGTAGTTCGCCGTCTCTATAGATATCGGAAGATTATCGACCAAGAGCGAACTGCAAAGTATCTATTGACAAAGACCCAGGTGTGTGATGCACCTCTGGACTCCTCAACGGAGGAGCTCTGGAGAGTGCATAAGGAGGACTCTAAGAAGTTCACAGAGCTTGTAAAGAAGGTTGATTCAAATGATGCAGCTCCTAGTCCTACATCGTCTACTGAGCGAAACTTTCTGAACCTGAAGATTGAGCTTGCACACAGGATACTCGCTGACTGTCATTTCTGTGAACGGAAATGCGGTGCAGACAGAACTCGTGGTGAGAAGGGATGGTGCAAACTTGAGTCTGCCTCTAGAGTATCTTCAGCATTTCTCCATACAGGTGAAGAGGCTCCCCTTGTTCCCAGTGGCACCATCTTCTTTTCATCTTGTTGCTTTGGCTGTGTCTTTTGCCAGAACAATGACATCTCTACAAATCCAAACTCTGGAAGAGCAATAGCACCGGAGGGGTTGGCCACAATTGCTGAGGCACTATTCAGAGAAGGTGCTCTAAACATCAACTATGTTGGAGGAGACCCCATTCCAAACACTCACACTATCCTCGCTTCTCAAGTCTATCAGACCTCAAGTGTAACGCAACTCTGGAACTCGAATCTTTACTGTTCTGAGGAAACAATGCAACTTCTCTTCGATGTAATCGATGTCTGGCTTCCTGATTTCAAGTATGGAAACAACAAGTGTGCTGAGAGGCTCTCTGGCATCAAGGAGTATTTTGATGTGGTTTCACGGAACCACTTGATTGCCTACAATTCCGGGGAGGTCATAATCCGCCACCTTGTCATGCCCAACCATTTGGAATGTTGTACTATCCCAATTCTCAAGTGGGTTTCAGAGAACATGCCCAACTGCATGGTGAACATAATGGGACAGTATCGCCCCGAGCACCGTGTGCGTTCTGAGAAGGAGCGCTTCTCTGATATTGCCCGTCCTGTGAACTCTCAAGAGATGGATCTGGCCTTCAACACCGCCGATGAACTTGGAATCTACTGGAGACCAGTGAGTTAGGGTTGACCACTTCACAAGATTCTAAAGATGATGTTCAAAGGTCTGTCTGTGCAACATCATGTGTCTAGCTGTTCCTGCCCTCGTTCAATCCATTGATGGTGACTATGCTCAGGTGGACTTTGGGGGTGCAAGTAAGCGGGTCTGTGTGTCGCTCCTGCCAGACCTCAAGGTCGGGGAGTATGTCATCATTCACACAGGCTATGCCATCGAGAGATTGAACCCAGAGGAGGCTAAGAAGACACTGGCTCTTTTTGAAGAGATGGCTCAGATGGTTACTGAGATGGATGACGAGGAAAAGACACAAGGCTTTGACTAGAGTACCAGAACCCTTCGATTGCTCAATCACTCGGATATCTACGCAGGAAAATGGTCTTGGGGCAGATTGTACCTTGGAAACCATGTGATGAGAAAACTAATCAACTGGTGAAATAATGAATGAGATGTTATGCAAAGGAACTCTGAAAAGCCAGTGTTATCTGGTTCAAAAGCGAAGTCGAGGAAAAGATACATCGTAGTCGTTGGTGTTCTCATTATTATTGGACTTGGGGTCTATGGCTTCATACAATTTTTCGAGTATAACTATAACCTTGGTGGAACGATTGTGGTCAATCCCGAGGAGTACCAGCATTGGTTTCTACCCGATAGTCACTCTCTAGACCTCCGGCGCCCTCGGTGGAAGGGCGTGACTGAGAACGACACATTCTCGGTCTATTTTGGCCCCAGCGCTGTGATTGAAAACTTGATCGCAAATTTCACGAACGGATTTTCCTTGGAAGCATTCTCAGATTTTTTGCTTGCTGAGGAAACACGCTATTTCAACAACTACATATCAATCCCATCAGCAGGCAACTGGTCAATCATTATGATTAACCCCCACACGTATTCCATTTCCGTAGAAAACTCCCTGACGGGTCTTGTCTATCCGTACAACATATGGTTGGTGGTGGCTATTACATCTCTAGTCATTGGTTATGCTATTGCGTACATTAAGAGCGACGTAAGGGAAAATCCAAGGATGGAACAGGATGATGCATCACTGGCCACAGGGCTCTAAGGAATGAATTCTATGTCCTGACAATGCTTTTGAAGAGGCGTGACATTCCAAGAATGAATACAAATGTCCGACACCTTGGAATCAATCATGGCTGAACTGCGCGAGAGGATCAACACTGAAGACACGACCACCACTGTGAGCAAGGATGAGATTGAGGAACAGAAAGCCAAGACCGTTGTAGTGATGCCTGCTGGAGGGAAGGGTACTCGTATTCGTTCCGAAACCCATAGTGAAGCAATCAACAAAGTCATGATTAACATTGATGGCAAGAGGAGCATGATTGAGAAGGCAGTTCAGGATTATGCAGATTGCGGGATTGACAAATTCGTTGTGCTTACTGGTTTTCTCGCTGAAAAGGTTGAGGAACATCTTGGTGACGGGTCCAGATGGGATGTTGAGATCAAGTACTCTCGAGACCCTGATGGGAGAAAGGTGGGTAATGCAGGGGCAATCCTTCATTCATTGAACAACGGGACACTGGATGACTCACTGATGTCAATAATTCACAATCCTGATGATGTCATTGTGGGAGTGAAGCGACCGTATGGAGAGGTGTTTCTGGAAGGTCATATCAAGGGTCGAAAGAACGGTTGCATTGGTACATTTGTTGTGGTTCCTGAAACTCCGTTCCAATACTCTGGGATGATCATAAAGAAAGGTAAAGTTCTCGATATCACAAAATACCCCCCTATAGCCATCCCTGCTCATACTGGCATCACCCTGCTTGACCCAGAAGTGTATGATTACTTTAGAAGAATAGTTTCCTTGGAGGTTGAGTCCTCATTTGAACAAGTAGTGTGTCCAGTAATAGCTAGCGAGGCTCGAATGTACGCGATCAATATTCCCTCTGACGCTTGGATTCCAATCAATGATCTCAAGGGGATTGAGCAAGCCAGAACAGCTCTGCATAGAGGATAGGCATCATGCGAAGAATCCGTCCTGAACTCCTCAAGGGATTTGGTGTTCTTGGTTTATTTCTTGCATTGATTGTTGCAACAGGCATTCTCTTACCATTTCCAATCTCTCAGTCAGAATATATGTTTCTAGATCTTGATATTGTGAGAGAGAATCCCAATCTCTTCTATGAACAAAAGATTTCATCCAAGGCGACAGTTGTAACTATACTATACTCGGATCCCTATTTTATTCTGACGACCACTGAAAATGTGGATCTGCAAATACATGAAACTGTGATTACGCCAGTAGGCATTACAGAGGGAGATAGTATCTACTTTCGGGGCACATTTCGAAATCAAACCGTATCAGTTAATGCGTTCTATGTCTTAGACTACAGCAGTTCAATAATGCGTTCGATTCCAGGTATTGTTTTATTTTGTGTTATGTTCTTCAGTATCTTCACAATAGACCCCAAACATCTTGCATTCGTGCAAAGGAGGAAACGCGATGCCTGATGTGTTCACTCATCTGATGGTTGGAGTTTCGATTGCACTTCTTGCTCGTA
>SMTZ1_10005803_pt1 | contig 12991 bp, 13 predicted proteins | sample DeeMarSWOR136_30_FD_25667 | JGI IMG/M metagenome (IMG submission 25667) | reverse complement strand
TCAGTGGGATGTAAAATAACTATTTTGTTTGGCACGAATGTCCCTCGAATTGCGTCTAGCATTTGTATTGTGTCATTGGCTTGTAAATCACCGGCGATGACCACCTCGTAAGAAGGCCCAATTGCAAAATCCACTGCAGCCATGAGTTGGGTATGCGCTAATGGCAATTGGCTCACATTCCCGTAAAAAGCTCGTCCAATTTCGGCCGCTTTCTCCTCAAAATCAGCACTGGCAATTATGCGCCCCAGACGAAGTAGGTTCAACATTGCTACCGAATTCCCTGACGGCACGGCACCATCGTAGATCTTCTTCTGGCGAACCAAAAGCCTCTCACCATCATCAGCTGTAAAATAAAATCCACCGTTTTCGTGATCCCAGAAGTGCCGGATAAAGTCCTCGTTTAATCCCAGCGCAGTCTCCAAATAATACAACTCAAAGGTAGCTTCATAGAGTTCCAGCAATCCATAGACCAAGAATGCATAGTCATAAACCTGAGCTGTTAAGGCTGCCTCACCATCCCGGTACCGATGTAAAAGCCGCCCTTCTGAAGTGCGGACATTCTTCGCACGCCTGGCCGCACTTGCATACCTGGGCTCATTGAAGACCTGCGCCCCCTTTGCCAGCGCAGCAATCATGAGGCCGTTCAAGTCGGTCAGGATTTTATCATCTTTGTTAGGATGGATGCGTTTCTCTCGGTAAGCGAAGAGTTCCTCTCGTACCTCATCTATTCGTGCTCGAAGATCGGGTATAGATATCCCCAGGTCAGAGGCGAGTTCGTCAATGGATTGAGTTAGGTGTAAAATATTGCGCCCAGTCTTTGTGCTGGTAACCTCATCGGAGAAATTGCCATCAGCGATGATATTAAATAACCTAGCTGCCAGATCTGTTCGTTTATGCGAGAGTACCTTCTGTATCTCATCATTTGTCCACAAATAGAACTTGCCTTCTTCACCCTCACTATCAGCGTCTTCAGCGGAATAAAAAACTCCTTCTGGAGAGGTCATGTCCCGCATAACATAGGTGAAAATCTCGTGGGCTGTTCTAGCATATTCTACCTTTTTTGTTGCCTGGTAGGCTTCTGTGTAGGCTATCGCCAGCAAGGCCTGGTCATAAAGCATCTTTTCGAAGTGTGGTACAAGCCATCTTGAGTCAGTCGAGTAACGATGAAAACCAAATCCAATATGGTCATAGATGCCCCCGCGTCTCATAGATTGGAGTGTTTTCTCTACCATGTTCAGTGCCTTCTCATTACCTGTGCGCTTCCAATACCTCAATAGAAAGAACAGGTTGTGTGGTGTCGGGAACTTCGGAGCGTTACCAAATCCACCGTTATGCTCGTCGAAGCGCTCAAGTAACTGTTCATAAGCAAGGTGAAGTAGCGGTTCGCTCAAACCTTCACCAGGCGCTTCTGGTGTCGTTTCCCGTAAGGATGCAGTAATCTGAGTGGCGGAACTCAATACCTCAGCCTGTCGTGTTGACCAGAGTTCCTTGATGCGTGGTATGAGAGCCAGCATTCCAATGCGCCCAAATCGTGTCTCCTTCGGAATATAGGTGGCGGCGAAGAAGGGCTCTTTTTTCGGTGTCATTATAATCGTTAGGGGCCATCCCCCGCTACCGGTCATCATTTGGCAGACGGTCATGTAAACACTATCTATGTCAGGTCGCTCCTCACGGTCCACCTTGACAGATACGAACGTCTCATTCATGAGCTTGGCCACTTCGGGGTCCTCAAATGACTCGTGTGCCATCACATGGCACCAGTGGCAGGTAGAGTATCCAATAGATAAGAAGACTGGCTTGTTTTCCTTCCTGGCTTTCTCAAACGCCTCTTCTGACCACGGATACCAATCGACAGGATTCTCTGCGTGCTGAAGTAAATAGGGGTTCTTTTGAAAGATCAACCTGTTATGTTTAGGAGTCATTTATATCCCCCTTACCTTTGTCCCAGACGCATGGTTAATGCAACAACTCTAGCTCTAGTGACTTCGTTACCACATACATTGCAGCGATATTTCTCACCCACCTTCTCTACTACCATCGCTAAATCCCTTCCTTATTAAAAATATCTTTAACTAATATTCTATTAGGTTGAGCACCATCCGTCAGTAATTTTTGTCACATCAGCAATAATTGCCCCTTAGTTTTGCTTTCTTTGATGGATAGCATATAGCAAAGGAGCGAAGGCAAAACTTCACTCCTTTGCTTTTCCCAACTACTCCCCACTTCAACTTTAGCTAGATTTCTGTTTTGGTTTTCTCTGGCGTTGCTTACGCTCGCCCTGAGGAAGCTGTGCTTTGACCTCAATTCTCTTGGCCTTGACCTCTTCGGCCTTGGGAATCCTCAACTCTAAAACGCCGTTGTCGAATGTGGCTGAAATCTTATTCCCATTGACATGGGATGGGATTGACATTGACCGGACATATTTGCCGTAATATCGCTCCCTGGTGTGATGTGTGGCATCTTCAGTCACTTCCTCTTTCTTCTCAGCCTTTATGGTGAGCACATCGCCCTCTAGAGTGACTTCCAGGTCCTTCTCGGTGATACCAGGTAGCTCGGTCTTGATAACCAGATGGTCTTTCTCCTCATACATATCGGTATGAGGCACTAATGTAGCGCCTGAGAAGCTTGGTTTCCAAGAAGTCCAGAATTCCCTCGCGAGCTGGTCAATATCTTCAAGTAGACTCGATGGGCGATAAAAACCTGGCCAAGCGGTAAGAGCTCTGTAGGGGTTCCTATATAGAGTGATGTTCATCTGAGTACCTCCTTTCTTTATAGTCTCAACATACATTTTACAAATGAGGTTCTGAAATGTATGCGACTTTTATCACATTAGAGAAATCTACTTTAAGGGCCGGGCTTTCTTTGTAGCTAACTTTGGGGCAGGCTCTACCGAGACCTTCAGTTCGTTCCTATACGAGCAGTTAATACACTGTTCGTACCAGCCATCCATATCTCTATCCACAAATAAACTACCGCCACATCTTGGACAGCTACTTATCTTCCACTTTCCCATATTGATATACTCCTAACAGGTAACATCTTCATCACGTGTATAATAGTTCGAGGGAGCGAGGCTGTATGTGACTTTAGTCTCATTCTGACTATTGATATGTAGCTGGCTGGTTTGGGTTAGATTGGAAGAGGTGCTTTGAGAGACTGACCAAATTAGACATTAAGGTTGATGGTTTAAGCTCAGCTACGTTCGAAGACTATCTCAAAAGGACAAGCGATTGCTCCAGTAGGACAAACGGCTTCGCACTCTGTGCACCAGCCGCACTCTTCTGTTTCAACTACAGTTACAACACCGCCGACTAGCACTAAGGCGTTGCAGTAGCACACGCTGACACATAGTCCACATCCATTGCACTTTGCCTCATCCACCACAGGCATTTCAATCACTATCATCAACCTCCATCAATCATCTTATGATAAATACAGACTCGTGTCTGTGACCTTTGTCTCATGTAGATACTCCCGCCGTATCCTTAAGGGCTTCTATATCTTTAATTACTATGCGATGGCGGTCCATTCTAATCACGCCGTCGGATTCAAGAGCTCTGAGCGACCTACTGACCACCTCCCGGGCAGTGCCCGCAATGGCTGCTATATCTTGCTGCGTAAGCCGTTGACCAAGACCTTTCCCGTTTCCCATATACTCAAGGAGTATCTTAGCGACCCGGCCGACAACGGGCCTGAAAGAAAGGTCCTCCACCAGCGATACGAGATGACGCACTTGAGCTGCCAATAAACTAACAATATTGATAGTTATCCGGGGATGATCCTGAAGAAAAACATTCAGATCATGCTTCAATATTCCGTAGAGAGTAACCGGCCCCATGGCCTGAGCACTGGCAAGGTTCGGACCGCCGTCAAATACGGGAACATCATTGAATGAGTCACCGGGGCGTACGATGTTTAGTACCTGCTCTTTCCCATCTATCGATGTCCTATATATCTTCACTGCGCCGGTGCCGACAAAATATAATGCCTCTGCAGGCTCACCTTCAAGGACTATGGTATCACCTCTCTCAATGTTTTTCCCAAAGATGAGCTTCTTAACTGACTCTAGTTCATGTGGAGTCAGCCTCGAAAAATAGTTGATTGACTTTAAGAACGCTACTTCGACTTCCATATTGTTTGAACTGATCAATGGGTGAAAGTTTGGATGTCTCCTAACAATATATCATACAACAGGTCTTGGCATTTTGTGAATCACCTTTCTTAATGTGGAAATACCGGTCCCACACGCCAGCATTTGGTGGCTAATGTATTGAGACTAAAGTCACATACATAAAACTGCTCAACGTCTATGATTTTATCAAGCTAAGAGAAAGGAGGTTGGGAAATTGAGAATCGTAACATTATGCTCGTGTGGTTCATGTTGTCCGGTAGTCAAGCTGACTAATGACCATGTTGAAATCGGTGAGGAAGGTAATCTGTGTGTTCTAACTTCGGAACAATGGGAAACCCTGAAGAGCAAAATTCTGAGTAAGGAGATATAGTTAGAGGGCAGCTAAGCTCGGCCCTGCCCTATACGGATAAGTAGATTTGTGGGCAGCACAATGAATTACTTAATCGGACTAATAGCCGGAGCTATTATAGGGGGAGTAATCGGGTACGTCGGTAAATGTGCTGGAAGTACCTGAGGCATAACCGCCAGCCCCTGGTCAGGGGTTATATTTGGTGCTTTGCTAGGACTGCTTATTGGTGCCTAAATATTGTCCAGGACCTAGCTATATAACCGGGAAGCTATTTGAAGAAGCATCAGGGACTGCAGTCAATGATTTTAATGGGGCAAAATGCATCATGGAATACATCTCCGGCTATGACAAGTTACGAGGCAGAAAGAAGATGACTGCTAGAACTCTCATGTTCTTCGTGATTCCAATAGCCATAATACTACTGTGCCTTCCGATGGCTTGCAGCAAAACACCACCAGTGAATGATAACCAGTACCCTGAACAGGAGGGACAGATCATGCCGGACAAGGTGATTAAAACTGATGAGGAGTGGCAGCAACTACTTACACCAGAGCAATATGAGGTTACCCGTCAGAAGAGAACAGAACCCCCATTTGCAGGCAAGTATTACAACTTCAAAGAAAATGGTACATACAAATGCGTCTGCTGCGGTAATAACCTGTTCAGTTCAGAAGTAAAATTTGATTCCGGCACCGGTTGGCCAAGCTTCTGGAGTCCAATTTCAGAGAAGAGCATTGAAACAGCTACGGATACCAGCTATGGTGTGATAAGGGTCGAAGTAATGTGCAGCAGATGTGGTGCACATCTTGGACATGTGTTCGAGGATGGCCCGCTACCCACTGGCCTGCGCTATTGCATCAATTCGGTGGCACTCGATTTCGTAGCCAATTAGGAAGAGTGAAACAGGGAATGGGTAATCTGAGGAAAGTAATCATCATCGTGGTACTGGGCGTGTTTATTCTTGGGGCTGTCTTAAATTTTAGCCTTGTTGATTGTAAGAAGGAGGACGAGACAATGGGTGTAACAAATGGTGGACTTGTTCCTAGAGGAGGCATACCGGCGATAGATGCATCTGCACCGGTGAGAACTGAAACAGCTACCTTGGCCTTAGGCTGATTCTGGGGGCCTGACTCCCGGTTCGGGAGTATCGATGGAGTAGTTAGTACCCGTATCGGATACGCTGGAGGAAGTTCCAACAACCCCACATACTACAACCTGGGCGGCCATTCTGAGACGATTCAAATTTATTATGATCCAACTAAGGTCACATATGAGGAGTTGCTGGAGGTCTTTTGGGACAGTCACCATCCCACGGCGCAGCCCTATTCCCGTCAATATATGTCCATCGTGTTCTATCACAATGAGGAACAGAGAAGGCTGGCTATAGAATCAAAAGAATGTGAGGAGTCTCGGTCAGGACTTAGTGTTATCACAGAAATAATCCCCTTTTCCGAGTTTTATCTGGCTGAAGACTATCATCAGAAGTATTATCTAAGGCAGGAAGCAGGCCTGCTAAAAGAGTTCCGCGCCATATATCCGGAGATTGAAGACTTCATATCCTCGACAGCTGTAGCAAGGGTAAACGGCTATGTTGGCGGCTATGGCACACCGGAGACTCTTGAAAAAGAGCCGAATAGTCTTGGCTTGTCTGAAGCCGGAAACATGAGGCTCCTAGAGATCGCAGATAGAGGTCTTGTACCCGGCTGTGCGGTACCGTGATTTGGCCCTACCCTTTTTCAGTTAATGTGACACTATGGACTGTTGTTGCATACTGATGCCCCAGACCTATGTTCAGAGTTCTCTTATCACAGCTCTTTTGTGAAATATTGGTTTCTACCTGCATTTAGTCGTTAACATCCTGTGCAACCTTCTTTCCTAGTTCCTTGCATTTTGCATGGTCATCTGGTTTTAGTTGCCACTTAGCCTGGTCGCCTTCAGCGACCAGTTGAATCTTGCAGTTATTCAGGTGTTCCTCGATAATCTTAACTGCTTCTCCACTCCACCCGTAGGAGCCAAATGTAGCCCCAATTCCTATTCCGTAAATTCAACCGCTACTTCCTTCACATCCCATAGCGGTTCTATTTTCTCTGTTATCTCTTCTTTTATTGCCGAAGCAAACTGGTGGTCTGGAGGTAAGTCGATGACTACCCGGACAGTTCCATCCTTTATCTCAGACATTTTACCACCTCAACACGGATTTAGTTCCTAGTCTGCTGGTCTACCATGTTCAACTATGTATGTCTGAATTAAACCTTCGAGTCTACCAAGGTCTTTTCGATGATAGATTATAAAGCAACAATCTTCAGACTGTCTGTGACAAACATCGTAATTTCATAAACATCTTGAACACCAGACAATTTACATTGTACACTTAACATTAATTGCTGTATAGACAAAAGGAGGGTTCCGCTATGGATTCTGCCTTGGAAAGGGAGATTTGCCTTCATGACTTTAAGCCAAGTCATAACCGCTTCTATACGGAAGTCTTGAGTGGGCTCCAGAAACCGCAAAAAGAATTGCCCTCTAAGTATTTCTACGATGAGTGGGGTTCACAATTATTCGAGTGCATCTGTACACTAGAAGAATACTATATCCCGCGCATTGAGGCATCAATCATACAGAACAATATTGAGGAAATAGTCGAACTTATAGGGCTGCGGGTTCTCCTTGTTGAGTATGGCAGTGGAAACTGTAAGAAAGTGCGTGATCTATTGGACCATCTGCACGATCCGGCGGCTTATGTGCCCATTGACATTTCGAGAGAACAATTACTGCGCATGACTCAGGAGCTTTCCAATAGTTATCCCAAATTGGAAGTGCTTCCGGTGTGTGCTGACTACATGAGTGGCCTTAAAGTACCTGTGGCCAAGAAAAAGTGGGATCGCGTGGTAGTCTATTTCCCTGGTTCAACAATAAGTAACTTTAATTCCATCTCAGCCAAACACTTCTTGGAGAATATCGCTAATGTATGCGGGTCAGGTGGTGCACTGCTCATTGGCGTGGATCTCAAGAAGGATCCTGCCGTGCTTCACAGTGCCTATAATGATAAAGAGGGCGTAACCGCTGCGTTCAATCTCAACATTCTCGAACGAATTAATCGGGAGCTTAATTGTGATTTTAAGCTAGAGTGGTTCCAACATTACGCTTTTTATAATCCCTGGGAAAGTAGAATAGAGATGCACCTTATTAGTCAAAGAGAACAGTCTGTACATCTGGACAACTTCACTTTTCATTTTACCAAAGGTGAGAGCATTTGGACTGAGAGTTCTTACAAGTTTACTGTCGACGAATTTGCACAGATGGCTGCTACTGCAGGATTCAAGGTGGAGCGGGTTTGGACAGATGAGCGGCAGTGGTTCAGCGTCCAGTACTTGGTAACAACATAAAAGTGAGCTGCATATCAGACGCAGAGAAGACCGAGGAGAATTAGAGTTTCTGTAATCTATACGCTCTGCTGGCACGACACTATAGTCTGGCACCAGTTTATCTGCAAGGCGTAAGGCGCACTGCGTCTTTCTCTTCCAGTACTTGTCCTAGAGCCGATACGGTTTCGTTAATATCCTTTTCCGTCGTATGTCGGGACAATGAAAATCTAACCGAGCAGTGTGCCTCCTGTTCAGTCCTTCCCATGGCAATGAGAACGTGCGTGGGTTCCGGGGATCCTGCCTTGCAGGCTGACCCGGAAGACAGTGAAATGCCGTGCCGATCTAATGCAATGACAATCGATTCACCACGCAGTCCAGGTAGAGTCAGATTGAGCGTATTTGGTAGCCTGTTCTCTGGATGACCGTTCACCCTGGCATCTGGCACTAGATTCTTTATGCATTTTTCTAGCGTGTCCCGCAAGATACGTATTCGCCCAGAATCTCGAAGACCGTAAACAGCCAGTTCTGCCGCTTTACCCAAGCCTACGATAGCCGGGACATTCTCAGTTCCAGCTCGTATTCCGTTTTCCTGCTTGCCTCCATGGATAAGTGGCTCTAACTCGATTCCTTTCCTAACATACAGGGCTCCAACGCCCTTCGGAGCATGGAATTTGTGACCAGAAATGCTGAGCATATCGACCTCAAGCTCTTGTATATTAACTTTGATCTTCCCAACTGCTTGTACAGCATCGGTATGGAACAGTACCCCTTTTTCGTGAGTGATCTCGCATAGCTCCTTGATAGGTAGAATTGTACCCATTTCGTTATTAGCCATCATGATGGAAACGAGGATAGTATCTTCTGTTATAGCCTGGCGTAGTTTAGCAGGTTCCAGCCAGCCGTTTTCATCCACGCAAAGATACGTGACTCTGTAGCCACACTTCTCCAGAAACTTACAGGTGATAAGTACTGCTGGGTGTTCTATTGTAGTTGTAATGATATGATTACCCTTACCACGCATTACAAATGCCGCACCCTTGATGGCTAGGTTGTCTGCCTCAGAACCACTGCCAGTAAAAACGATTCTCCGTGGTTGGGTATTTATCAATTTGGATACTTGGCGCCGCGCATTCTCTAAAGCTTCTCGTGCCAGTCGGCCTGTCTCATGAATACTGGAAGGATTGCCTAGAGCCGCACCCAGATATGGTATCATGGCTTCTAGCACTGCATCATCAACACGAGTCGTAGCATTGTTATCGAGATATATGCGTTTCTCTGATTTCGCTTTAGGTATCTGATAACTTGCTAGGTCACACTCAGAAGTTGGTGCTTGCCCGATGACCACACGGCGAGTTTCCTCGGTACCGGCTTCAACCTTTTGTACATCACAAAGGAGTGCCTTATATACTGGAAAGCCAGAAATCTTATCGTAGTTGTTAATATCTGTAAGTTCATTGACATTCCATTCCTGCCACGCTTTTGGACCCACCGGAGTACCCCCACCAAACATACATTCAATGCACCCTTTCATAATATCAGCCGTGACCTTAGCCCGTAAAGGCACGCTACCTCTGGGAGTGTTTACTCGTACCAGATCACCACTCATTATCCCCCTTTCATTGGCATCCTTGACATTGATCTCCACAACTGGTTCTGGATTTTCCTTTACTAACCCTTCAATGCCATGGTGTTGTGACCTAAAATCAGTTTGAGGTCGTGCCCCTGAGTTGAATACGAGTGGAAACTTTTTAGCTAGCTCGGGAGTACTCAGCGGTCCTTCTGTGGGCTCAGTGTACTTTGGTAACGGTTCATAGCCATATTCTTCGAGAATTGTAGACCAGATTTCGAATCTGCCTGTCGGGGTTTCAAAACCGGGCTTGCCATCCTTTCGCAAGCCACCCTTCTGCCATTTCTTATACTCCATCATGGTCGTCGGAATTCTTACCCAACCGCCAGCCGCTTTCACATCTTCGAGAGTATATCCAGAGCCTTTAAGGGCAAACCGAATCATCTCTTCTTCACTCTGAGGAAATAGGTGGCCATAGCCCAGATGTCTAGCCAACTCGGCCATGATAAGGTAATCATTGCGTGCCTCTCCTATAGGCTCAATGATTCTCTCACGCAATCGGAAAATAGGACCGTAGGTCATATATGAGTAGTTCTCAAACATCGTTGTAGCTGGCAGGATTATATCGGCATAGGCAGCATCAGCGGTAAGCTGGCGGTCGATGCAGGTTAAAAAATCAAGTTCGGAAAGGACATCTCTCCAAATCGGAGTTTGTGGCCACGAGGTTAGTAAAGAAGCTCCGTCAACGATCAGGGCGCGTATTTTATATGGTTGACCTTTGAGAACTGAATCAACGAGTGCGATTGCATGTGATTCACCCCGGTAGTTGCTGTAAATTGGAAACTCACGACAACCGATAGCCGAATCTAGGTTTGGGCTCTCAAGGTTGCAAGAACGATTGATTGGGAATTCACTATTTAGCATAGTAAGCCCGATACCACCAGAAATGTCTAGTTGACCGGCGAGGGCAAACAGGACTAATATTCCTCTAGCCGATTGAACGCCGCTATTAGAGTACTCCAGACCGGTATACATCAGTAGCGAGGCGCCACTAGCTTTGTAAATGCGTCGGGCAAGGTCTCGTATCGTATCTGCTGGAATCCGGGTGATGTTCTGTGCCACTTCCGGCCGAAAGTGCTGAACGTAGGCTTTCAGCTCATCAAAACCGTGACACCAGTCCTCGGCGAAGTCTTCATCGTATAGGTCTTCTTCTAGCATAACTTCGATCATACTCAAAGCGAGGGCACCATCAGTACCGGGTCTGATAGGGACCCACTGAGCATTGGTAAGTGTCACTGTCTCGGTACGGCGAGGGTCAATGATTACTATGTCAGCGCCACGCTTGGCCGCTATTTCCAATCGTTGCATGTCTGCAGGAGGTGAATCAGTGGCTGGATTGGTGCCCCACACTACGACCATCTCGGCATTCTCTATATCTGCGAACATGTTAATTTGCATACGGCCCATGGTTACATGTGGGGCGATCATGTGTAGAGATACGTAGCAGAGTGCGCCTACTCCTGTTGTGTTCGGGGAACCGAATGGGAATAGAATATTGGATGCCGAAGATACGATTACCCCTTTAGGCTGGAATAGGTCACATAATGACAACTCCTGAGCGCCGCGCCCAGTGTAGATGGCCACTGCCTCGGGCCCAGATTCCTCTTTAATTTTGGTGAGGTTCTCAATAATAGCTTCATATGCTTCATCCCAACTAATACGTTCAAAATCGTAAGAACCCTTGGACCCCACTCGCCTTAAGGGGTATTTGAGCCGATACTTGGAATGTACTATCTCTGGTGCATGTTTGCCACGCCTGCACATCATACCTAGTGTATGACTGCTGTCAACTCTGATATCCACTACTTTGTTGTTTTCGAGACCAACTTCTACCCAACAACCAGCTGGGCATATACCACATAACCCCTTTCGCCATTCCAAATTGTGGTCTTGCTGTCCATTTTGGGTATGTATTGACTCTGTCCGTACTCTTTGCATACTTCTTAAAATGTATCAGAATTACCATAGTTTTATCAATAACCCCAAGAAGACATCTGAAGCGAAATCAATAGCAGCCAGTACCAAACTAGAGGGACTGAGCCGCGAAGAGTTACTATCTGAGGAGTCACACATACAACAAATAGTTGATAGCATCTGTCAGTTAGTTGATGAGCATGCTACTAGAGAGGAAGCTATTTTGGAGATGCTGCAAAGAGCACTGGAACCGAACGCATAATATAAGCTAGCAGAAATGACCTGTCCCAAGTAGAGATACCACTTCTTTAATCGTTGCTATTGCCAAAATAGCTTCAGGTGCCGGGGGGCGGTAACCTAAAGAACTATGCGGTTGTACCCCATTGTATTCCCTCCGCCACTCTTCTATCAAGACCTTAGCCTCAGTTAATGTAGTAAATATTTCCCGGTTGAGTAGTTCATCCCTCAGCTTCCTTCTCCATCTTGTCCAGCCTGGTGTAGTAATCTGGAAATTCATTTAGGTGAGCCAATGCTATCTTACCCGTTATAATTGGATCATCATTTGTGACATTTGTATGTGGATCTACCAGACCATGCTCCAACTCAACGTCTAGACCCATCCTATATTGTTCAATATCAAATTTACTCCAATCAATACCCAGACTTTCACCAATTCCCTTAGCTTCTTCAGCAGTAAAATGCTCTTTACTTGTCATGTATACCTCCTCAATTATTATCCGTTATATAATCCTAGTTCCAAGGGAGGTGAATGTCAATCATAAAAAACTCTAAAAATCCAAACAAAAAAGGAATGATTTTCGGTGCTAGCTTGCGTTGAACCGATAGCACCTTAACAATCGAATACTGGCAGCTGTCAATACAATTTGGAGCTTTTTACTGGAGTATTATATCACTCCTATATCCCATGGTAACAAAGGTGTTGAATGAACATTTCAAAATACATGGCCATTCTATTGATTTTAAAACTATCAATCTAAATCAGTACTGGCATGGGATTCGTAAGGATTTGCTCGCGATTGTACCCATGGGAATAGCTTTAAAAATGACATAACTATTATGGGTAGACTCACAAATCCAGTTATACAAGAGCCATGGGGATGGCTTCGTTAGCTACTTCTTTCGTCATGTCTCGCTCCCCAGATCGGGGCGGCTGGTCGAAGGCCGCACCGTAGTTAGCAATGGAGAGCCATCAGCGCAGATGGAAGGAATGGTGGCATAATCAAGGATAAAGCGGAGTGGGTAGGTAGGTGTTGATTATGGATGGCCTACCAAAGCTGGGAAACCCTTACTGCCGGGAAGTTTTGAAAAGAATCAGGGTGTCAAGACACTAGGTCAACCGACACCCTGATTTAACTCTTTTTTAAGCCAGAATTTCAAGTGATCCAAAATTGTATTCTTGATATTTAATAATATACTATTTTGTGCAATCTGATAGTGCTGCCGCGTGGTGCTAATTTCTAATTTTCTTTAGAGTGAATCGTCTCACAATGCCTGAAGAGACATAAAATATCAGCTGTGGATTATCACAGTTCTACATGTTCGTGCTATTATAAAGATATGTTATCAATGAGGATAGCCATACG
>SMTZ1_10005258_pt1 | contig 12998 bp, 11 predicted proteins | sample DeeMarSWOR136_30_FD_25667 | JGI IMG/M metagenome (IMG submission 25667) | reverse complement strand
ACCGAAAGCGATTTCTGTAGGAGCTGATTTAATCATGTCTGGACACTTTTTTGCCGGGTGCACAGAAAGTCCAGGATATATTGATACTATCCAAGGTCGCAAAGTAAAAGTATATCGTGGAATGGGAAGTAAGGAAGCTCGAACCTCTGGCTATGTCTCTGATAGATATATCGAAGGTTCAAAAACATTAGCTGAAGGAGTATCTTCATATATCCCCTTTGTAGGTGATGTTTCAGGGGTTTTACTCTCTCTTAAAGAAGGTCTTCTAAATGGTATGATATACGCAGGAGCTCAGAAAATAGAAAAAATGAAAAAAGCAAAAGTAGGAATTATCACTCCTTTTGGGCAAAAAGAAACCGAAACTCACGATCTTTTAGGAAAATATTAGATCTTTCTCTTTATTTACTTTAATCTCAAAATGTTAACAGCGGTTTATTAAAGACCTATTAAATAAATTTTAACAATAGTAAGATTTACTATTTCATTATTACATTATTTAAATATTCAAGTGTAAAGAAGATTTTATATGAAAAAAATTAAAAGAGCAATTGTTAGTGTTTTTGATAAAGAGTCCATAATAGAGTTTGTAAAGATTCTAGTTGATGAATTCAAAGTTGAAATTCTATCTACAGGAGGAACTGGTAGTCTTTTAGAAAAAAATGGAATAAATTACATTAAAATTTCTGATTATACAGGATCACCTGAAATGTTTAATGGAAGGGTTAAGACATTACATCCAAAAGTAGAAGGTGGTATACTTTATCGAAGAAATTTCGAAAAAGATGTTGAAGATGCTAAAAAATACAATATATTACCAATAGATATGGTAATCTGCAACCTTTATCAATTTAAAGAAGTTATCAGTAAACCAGATATCAATTTAAATGATGCTTTAGAAATGATAGATATAGGTGGACCTACGATGATTAGAGCAGCAGCAAAAAATTTTTCCGATGTGGTGGTTATACCAAGTTCAGTATATTACCAACAAATAATAGACGAAATGAGAACTATAGGAGGGATAAGCGATAAGAAAAGAGCAATGCTTGCTCAAGAAGTTTTTACTATCATGGCAGATTATAATGCTGCTATTGCTAATTATTTACAGAAAATATACAAACCCGATTTAATAATGGGAAAAAAATTAATTAAAGTTTTTGAGAAAGTTCAAGATTGTCGCTATGGTGAAAATTGGGATCAAGCAGCTGCTTATTATAAAGATTTATCCTCAAAATATGGCTTGCATAATCTTAAACAACTAAGTGGTAAACAAATTTCCTTTAATAATTATTTGGATATCGATTCTTGTATGCAAATGCTCTTAGATTTTGGAAAGGATCATTACGTAACTTCAATTTTGAAGCATACAAGTCCAAATGGGGTGGCCATTGACAAAAAGAATATGTTATCTTCGATTAAAATGGCGTTCAGTACGGATCCATTATCTGCATTCGGTGGAATATGGGGGGTAAATAAAACTCTAACGACAGAGGTAGCAGACTATATTATAAATAAGGAAAAGATATTTATTGAAGTGCTTCTAGCTCCTTCATATGAAACTGAAGCATTAGAAATTTTAAAACAAAAAGAAAATCTAAGAATCATTGAATTTGGTAATTTAATTAATAATAAAGAAGAAATATACAAAAATTTAGAAATGCGAAGTGTTTTAGGCGGAATTTTAATTCAAGAATACGATAGTAAGCCGATAATTAAAGAATGGAATGTTGTTAGTAAAAAGAAGATAAACGATCTTGATAAAGAAGCATTACTTTTTGCTTATAAGGTATCAAAATGGGCAAAATCTAATTCTGCCTGTTTTGCACAGATATATGAAAATACAAAATCCAAAGGGATTTATACTATCGGAATTGGTGCTGGTCAACAAAGTAGGGTACATGTAGTTAAATTAGCAGCACAAAAAGCGATCGAATTTGGACATAAAGAAGCTTTAAAAGATTCATATATGGGGACAGATTCTTTCTTTCCTTTTCCAGACGGTTTAGAGGCAGCTGTGCATGTCGGAGCTAAAGCAATAATAAATCCTGGTGGATCGATAAGAGATGATATGGTTATTAAACGTGCTGATGATCTTAACTGTGCTCTGGTATTTTGTGGTAAAAGGGTATTCCGACACTAAAAACTCTTGCTTTTTATTTAGATTTATTTACATTAAAGCCACAAATCTATAACTATACCTACTTTTGAATAGTTTTTTCTTCGGAGAAAAAAAGTTTATAAATTCCTAAGTATAAATTTAATATACTTCTTCATAAACAATAAATTTATTTAACGAGGGACAAATTTATTCTATGGACTTTTTCTTAAAAAATTTGGCTGAAACTTTAGAAGCAATAAATAAGTTAATAGATAATAATGTTAACGTCGTTAATACAAAAAGAATTAGAAGATGCAATAATATTAAATCTTCAAACCGATCTAAGATAAATTTTATTTGGAGATCACTGGATTATCTTGAAAAAGAAGGCATTTTGGAAATAAATGGAACATATTCTCCTAAAACTTATAAAATAAAACCAAATACGAAGATAAATATAGATGAGATATTATCTCAAATAAATAGTGAAGAATAAAAGATTTTAAAAATTTTTTTCTATGTTAAATTTAATTGATCCAGAAGTTCATTAAGTTTGTCTCGGTTTTCTTTAATCTCCGGGTTTTGAATTAACCTTTTCTGATAAAATATAACATTTCCATATTTTATTTCCAACTCATTAAATAATTTTATCCAAGAATTAAATTTATCTAATAGATCTAAAACCTCAGGATCGGTTTCAAAAAATTTTATTTCCTCCTTTCTATCTGCCGAGATTAGCATACTTTTATATCTTCTAATAGTATATCCCTGCTTTTTTAGCAGTTTTATATTTGCATTTCTAACAAAAGCTTCTAATCCACTTCTCCAACGTACATATTTTACATTAATTCGATCTATTGATTCCTGTACAATTTTTATTTCTCGAGGAAAAATTGTTTCATTTTGTTTAGTCAAAATATTCTTAATTTTCTGAAATTCATCATTAAAATATTGAATATAACGATGAATCATCTTTTCAAATTCATCTAATACCGCATTATAATTTTGTGCAAATAAAACATCATAGCTAGAATATGTGAGAGATTCTTGTTCAAAAGAACCTTTTAATCTTTTAATTTTTATTAAACGATTAAGTATGGAAGATAGTAATTCGATTTCATCATTGGATAATTCTTTACCATTAAAAAAATCATAGAAGGAAAACATGAAACTATTTTCCAACATTAAGTTTTCAAGCCCTTTTTCTGTATAAAATTTCATTTCTCCTTGATCATTGTAAAAAATACCAACAATTTTTTCATCTTTCTGAAGGTCTTTTAACAAATTTTCTACTAAAGATGAAGTTATATCTAAATCCCCCAGGGAAATAAAATTCTCGGTTTTAGATTTTTCAATTAACATCAATTTAATATCCTTCTTAGCCTCCTCTATTTTTATTTCATTAAAGATGAGTAGATCTCCTTTTTTAAAGTAATTTAAATTAATTTCGGAAATAAATTCCATAAAAACATGATATAACATGCCTGTTTTTTCAAGATATTCACTAATTTTAATTTGATCTTGATTTCTTATTTCTTCCTTAATTGATTGTAGATTCTCATCTATTTTCCCTAAAATATGATTTTTTTCAATATTTAACTCGTCTGCGAGTAAGCCTATTTTTTTTTCTTTTTTTTCCGCTTCAGGGATAAGATTAATTTCGTCAATTTTCTCCTGAAGAAATTTGGCATAATAAAAGTTCTCTTTATTATTATCAAAAACTCCACTTCGAGGATCGACATAGAGATCAATTACATCTATTAATAATATTTTGGATACATTAAGTTTTTCAGAAATCTTTGGGATCGAATAGGAACCAATTATTTTAGAATTTTCAATTTCTTTTTTAATTCTTAATAATCCCAGATTTGTTAACCATTGAGTCCCTTTATGGTGACTTGTTAAATAATCATTTGGTAAATTTTTAATTAATTTGATAAAATCATTATCTGATAATCTCACCCGATATGGTTTTAAATCAATCGATGTTAACTTAGCGGCTTCACTATTTATTTGTTGCTGAATACTTTTTAAAGAATAGAAAACATTATTATCCTTGCTTTTTAGAAAAGTTTGATTAGAAAGAGAAGAAATTTCACTAATAGTATTTGAAATAAAATCTGGAGGTAAATAATCAAACTTCTTAATATCGATTAATCCTTTTTCCTGAAGATCACTGAGCATTTCAGATTTTAAATAATCATATGGATAATAAAAACCTAGTTCTGAAAAATAACCTTTTAGATAATTTAACTTGATTAGAGTGTTAATGAAGATTTTCAACTCAAAATCATTTTCAATAAGATAGAAATAATTAAGTATTTCTTTTGCTGAAATTTTATGATCCCTTTCAAAAAAGTGAATCAATTTTTCCTTTTCAATTTCATAAATATAGGTATTATTATTTTCTTTAATTTTAATATAAAAATAGATTCTAATGTCTCCTAGATCCATTTTCTTAAAGTTATTAATAAGATCTTTTAGGGAGACACCATTTTCCTTAGAAATTTTAACAAGGTCATATCTTTTCATAATCAATTGGCTTTCTAATTTGATTATTATCTCTTTAAGTTGAACTGTATCGATATCCAGTTCTTTTAGAGAAGGAAATATTTTATTAGTGAAATTGAATAATTTTAAAAATATTTTTGAGTTTTCTTTTTTAAAATATTCAGTTAGAAGAGTCTTTAAAATCCTTCTTAAAAATAATACTTCTTTAAAAGTGAAATTATTGCATAACTCAAGAAAACTTAACAACGAGGTAAAGTTATCCTCATTCTTTTCTATCTCTAATGCTTTTAAAATAAATTCTTTATTTGAACAGAATAAATCTGAATTTAATTCTTTTAAATTTTGTAAAAAATAATGGGTATTTTCTCTAATATCAGGATTATTATCATTAAGGAATTGAGTAAATTTTTGAAAATATTTTTCAATATTGTTTTTATCTGCTAATAGTGCAAATCCTATGATTGATATAGCATTCAATTTTAATTTGGAATTATCAGAATCTAATAGAGGGGTTATTCTACTTAAAATATTATCTGTTAGGAGTTCGAATTTGTTTTCTGCTAAAATACTCAAGATATAAGTTATAGAAACTAAGAGTTCTTGCTGATCTAATAGATCTTCTAATTGAGTAATGATCTTTGGTAATTTATCAACCTTTTTTTTACTTAAAAACTTGTTAAGCTTATCAACAATAGGCTTAAGAAGGGGCTTGTCTTCAAATTCTTCCAGCTTAAACATAATCAATGAAAAAAATGCTTAATCTAATAAGAATTTTTTGAATAGGTCAATATCTAAAATATTTTTAATATCTGGGAGAATGAAAGTGGGATTAGCTTCTTCTAAATCATGTTTAGTACCATGACCAGAAAGTAAAGCGATGCTTTTAATATAAGCGTTTTTTGCTGATAATATATCTGTGGGTAAATCACCAATAAGATATACATTATTTAGATCTATTGAAAATTTATATTTTCTTTTAATATTTATTAATATTGAGAAAATTGGGTAGGGATGAGGTTTTCGATATGGAGTATCATCCCGAGAGATATAAGCAGAAAAATATCTATCAAGGCTTAAAGTTTGTCTAAAAAAATCTAGTCGCTTTCCACTTGTATTTGAGACTATCCCTAAAGGAATTCCTGCCTGTTTAAACTTAATTAAGATTTCCTCTAAATTCGGTTTTAAAGTTTCATAAATTTCATATTTTGGATAATTTCTCTTGAATATTAGAAAAAATATTAATCTTCTCCATCTACTTGGAATATACCTTTTATATACTTTATATGCTCTTATTAAAGCCTTATATCTATTCTTTGAATCTGCTTCTTCAAAAAGTCTTGCTAAATCTATTAACCTCAAATTTTGCGTATTTTTCCACTTATAAAACTTATTTCTGAGCTGGAGTAGAGCAGTATATTCGAGAGCTTTCTGAGTTATAACAACACCATCAAAATCAAATAATAAAATTGGAGGGACTAACATATTTATAACTAAAAATATGATTTAATTCTTAAATCTAATTATAATTTTAAGCATTTATAATATAATTATGTTTTAACCATTAGCTTAAATGGTAAGAATAAAAAGAAAAAAGAATAAAAAAAATAAAAATAGTTTGATCAAATTAAATGTTTTAATAGAATTTCAGGCATCTAACTCGTCTGGCTCCATGGAAATGTGACTTAAGAGCCAGTCGATTTGCTCTTGTTTCTTGTTTATATTTAGAACTGTGGTTAAAGGAATGACATCACCATGACCTGGCATTAAAGTTATGGATCCCGCTCTCAGTATGAAAAATTCAAATACGTCTGGAATTTCCTTTTTTATACGTAGACTTTTAGTTGGAATTCTTTCTGCAGATGTAAATATACCCGCTTTATGGTAAATTTCATTTCTTTCGATCTTCCAATAATCGAATCGGGAACCTATAAGAACTAGTCCTAAAACTACTACTAGTATAAGGGTAGTAACAAGATAAAATTCTGCTGTTATGCCTAAATTAAAATCAACTGGAATTGGAGTAAATTGGATATTAGGGAATACCAAAAATACCAGTAATAAGATCACCACAACCACAACTAAAATCAATACAAAAAATTTTGTGCTACTGAAATCGAAAGCAATAATGAAAATATTTACAAAGAATACGATCATCCAGAAATTCCCAAACCATTGAACGGGGGTAGGATAAAGTAATTGAAGTAGCCATAGTATGAATGAAGTGAGTAATAATGGCCAAAAAAAGATCACTTTTGGGTAGCTTCTTAGAATAACTTCACTAACTTGGTTTTGTTGAGACATATTTAATACACGTCTAATTTTGTTTTATTATTTTTTTTTATAAAAGAATTGGAGTATTAAAAATATATATAGAAATTCCCCTTAAAAAACCTTCTTATACATCTAATAATAAGTAAAAAAAAAAAGAAATTGGGATTAAGGAATAATCTTTTTAGAAATGATTTAATTAAAAATAGTTACCAATGGATTGAATCATCCTATAGGAAAGAGCTATTTGCTGGTTACCTTTATCACTAATTCCCATATGCCCCGGAAGTAAATAATTTACGTCTAGATCGTTTACAAATTTGATTGAATCGATTAGTCTTTTTAAGGAACCACCAGGGAAGTCATAACGCCCAAAACTTCCTCCAGTAAACACTAAATCTCCTGGAATTAAAATTTTCTTATCCGGTTCATAATATGAAATTGATCCCATAGAATGACCTGGAGTATAATAAATTTGAAAATTAAATTCACTCCCTAGTTTAATATTATTAACTTTATTTAATTCTATCACTTTTAAAGGGATAATTTCAACACCAAACATGCTGGGTTGGATGCCAAGGTTTCCTGGGAAGATTTTTGCTTCAATTCCCTCTTTTAATATGGTAGCGGTCTCCCCATACGCAAATATTTGAGGTGGATCATTTTCCATTAATTTCATTAAAGGGTATAAACCAAGGACATGATCTACATGTTCATGAGTAAGATAAATTTTTGTTATATTTAGATAACTTAGATCTAATCTTTTCATACCTTCTATCAATCCATTAAGAGATAATCCATTTCCGGCATCAAATAAAAATAAGTCACCTGAAGATGCATCACTTATTATGTACTGATTGCAATCAAGCATAGGATTTTCATGGAAAAAGTATAAATCTTTTATAACTTCTTTCCCCTCTCTTGTAGATCTAATATCTCTTGAAAAATGCATAGCTTAATTATCCCATTCTTTTACAAAAATAAAAATGTCTTACTTTTAATGTTTTATCTTTCAAATATATAAAAAATAATTATAAACCAAAAAAATAATTATTTATTATGGCAAACAACTCCAATAACAGATTAAACATTGAAGAATTAAAAAGCAAAATTAATTTTGGAATTAAATGTTGGTTGCAATTCGAAAATGATGAGAACAAAAATATTTTAGGTTCAGGTTGGGCAAAATTACTTGAATTCATTGAAAAATCAGATAAAGAAGGTAATGGTTCACTAACGCAAGCAGCTCAAAAATGTGGGTATTCATATAAATATGCATGGAACATTTTAAAAAGAATTGAAAACAGGACAGGTCTTTCACCTGTTATTACCGGAAAAGGGGGTCCAGGAGGCGGAGGTTGGGTTAAATTAAATGAATGGGGTTTATTTCTTTTAAGGATTTATAGAAATTTAGTTTCAGAACTTAAAGAGATTGAAAAAAAACTTGAAAAAACTTTAAAAATTCATTAATAATTAGATTTTAATTTTAAAAATGATTTTTAATTATAAGGATATTTAAATAGAATCGATTTAGAGAGAATTTTCTTAACTTGAGATAATATTATGGAAGATCAAGCTGAAAACATAGGGGAAATTAAAGTTTCAGAATTAATGGTTTACGATCCTTTTTTTATAACTCCTGAAGAAAAAATTAGTACTACAGAACTCTTAATGTTAAGAAAAAAAATTGGAGGATTACCAGTTGTTAAAGATTCTAAACGAAAACAAGTTATGGGAATAATTACCCAAAGAGATATTCGATTAGCTCGTTTTGCTATGACATTAGATTCTCCTAATACAAAAGCAAAGGATCTGATGAGTGTTGATCCAATTGTTGCATCTAAAAAAGATACCTTAAAAACGGTTTTGACAAAAATTATTCAAAATAATGTCGAAAGGTTACCTGTGGTAGATGATAACCATGAATTAATAGGTTTAATAACTAAACAATCCATAATTGAAGGTATTTATAAACATTTAAAAAAATGAAATCTTATTAATTACCATATTGAGAAATCAACTAAATTATTTGAAAAAATTATTTATTAAGTAAACTCTAATTATTATAATATTATACTTACCCTTAAATTAGGGTGAAAAAATAAAAAAAAATATTCAAATGTGTGAAGAAAAATGGCTTTACCTTTACCAGGGACGCCCATCATATTGGATATAGGATCTGCTTATGTAAAATGTGGTTTTGCGGGGGAGCCTGGACCTCGTTTTGTTTTTCCTACAATCACAGGGACAGAAAAATATAAAACTGTATTAGTAGATGTTGCAGCAAGAAATATCTATGTAGGTAACGATTGTATGAAGATGAGAGGGGTTTTAAAAGTAAAACATCCCATCGAAAGAGGAGCAATATTAGATTGGGATGATTATTATGAATTATTAAATTATGTATTTTATTCATTATTAAGAATTGATAATCTTTCATATTATCCGGTATTATACACTGAGCCTCCATTCGTTCAGAGAGATATAAAAGAATATATTGCTCGAGTTCTTTATGAAACTCATAAAGTTAAAAGTTTAATTATGGTACCAACACCTATTTTATCCATGTTTAGTGTTGGATTGACTACTGGTATAGTCATAGAGAGCGGAGATGGTATTACCTGGATTGTCCCTATAATAAATGGAGAGATTGTAGATCAAGCAGTTCAAAAATTAACCCTTGCTGGTACAGATGTTAATCAATATTTAAAAAACCTGCTTATGAGGGAAGGTATCAATATTGAATCTTCTGCTGTGGATGAAATTGTAAAAGAAATTAAGGAAAAGAATTGTTATTTCGTTTTAGATCCAGAACATCCTCCCGCTCTTAAGGATACATTTAACTTTGCCATGCCAGATGGCTCGAATATTAAAATTCCCAACTACATTTTTCATGAGGCTCCCGAAGTTCTGTTTCAGCCCAATTTATTAGGATATAATATATTAAATATTTCTCAAGCCGTTATTTCATCCTTACAAGGAATAGATAATCATTATTGGAGTGATCTCTTATCTCATTTAGTATTATCTGGTGGAAATCTATCTTATTCAGGATTTGAAGAAAGATTTAGAAATGAATTAAACCGGCTTCTCCCTCAATTAGGTAAAGTCCCTAAACCTAAAGTAGAGGTTTCTTTTGAGAATAAGAAATTAAAAATGAGGACATTCGAGATGTCAAAGAAAGATAAAGATACATGTCCTCATTGTGGTGTTTTAGTTGATTTAAAAGATGGAAAGGAATTTTGTCCTTCATGTGGTGGCAGAGTGGTTTTACCAGAATTACCCATAAGTAGCTCGAAAAAATCGAAACCAGCTAAAGTTGTAGATGGAAAAATTCTATGTCCTCATTGTGAAAAACAAATAGAAGATACTTCTTCTTTATTTTGCCCATTTTGCGGAAAAACTTTAGAACCACCCGAATTAAAAGCGATTCCAAAAGAAGTAATTAAAAAAGCAGCTCCAGCTAGAGAATTCAATGGTTTTTATAAAACAACTGATGAATTAATAAGATTATATGTTCCTGATAATCTTCAGTATGCAATTTTTAATGGTGCTGCAATATTGGGAAGTCTTCCATCATTTCAAGGATTATTTGTGACCCACGATCAATTTCTCACTAATAGTGAACTTCTGTATAAAGATATTAGCGAGATTTTTTAATCTAGTCTTTTATTTTATTTTAGGTTCTTCCTAGATAAATTCTGAATATCAAGTTGAAATGTTCCAACAAAATTCTCTCAATATCGTTAATTTTTAATTACAAGCAAAATTTAAAAAATTAAAATTTAGTTAAAACCTGATTGAGGTTCTTTTGTAATTGAAAAATAAATTTCGATCTTTAACCTTACTAGCATTAGCATTTACAGTTCTATTATCTATAACACCAATAGTTTCAGCAAAGACACGAAATAGCTATTTAACAGACTTTATTTTTAGTACACAGGATACTAGTGGAAATTTTGGTAGTACCGTTGAAGAAATGGCATTTTCTTTAGAGATCATTAATTATTATGATTTATTCAGCGGACAGGGGTTAGGTAGTACCGAAATTAAAGTAGATATCACAGAATTCCAAAATAATATTAAAGAAAATATAACTACAAGTTTTAACAACGATAGAGTAGATATCTATAATCTTTATTACTATTTAGAATCATTAAAGACATTAGGTGTTTTCGAAGAGACTATAGATTCAGTATTACATAATAGAATTTATACTTATTTAAATCAGACCCGTGTAGATGAAGGTGGTTTTGCTCCAACCAATACATCCTCTTCAGCGAATATGGTCTCAACATTTTTTGTCTATAGTATTTTCAAATTAATAGATGAAGATGAGGATATCGTTAATCAATCAGCTCTTAAAAGCTGGATTTTAATGTGTAATAATACTGATGGAGGATACGGTGGAAATAATACACTACAATCTAATTTATTGACAACATGTTATGCTGTGTTTCTACTAAATGATTTAGGAACAGTGGATGATTTAGATAATCAAACTGCAACTTTAAATTACCTAAAATCGCTTTATATTAACAATATTGCAGATTCAATGAATTATGGAGGATATTTGCCAGATACTGCTGCTGAAAATGTACTTTTAAGTAGTTCATATTACTGCATAACAGCAATATCATTAATAGATAATACTCAATTAAACCCAGAAGATACAATTGCTTTAGTTTTATCGCGTCAGAATTTCCAAGATGGGGGCTTTATTGAATATAATAATGATTTAGGTCAAGATCTATCTTCAATTACTACTTCCTATTATGCGTTTAAGATCTTATTATTCTTTGATGCTTTATATCTTTTGAATGAAAATATATTTATGGTAGAGTTTAATTTTGTAGTTTTATTAATTGTATTAGTTCTAATAGGAATAGTAATTGGAATTTTATTCTTTGTTTGGAGAAAACGAAGAATTTAAACTCTTTCTTTGATTTTAATAATCCTCTAATAATATTTATTTAAATAGAGAATACTTACCTTATTCATTAATAATTTTAATACAATATCATCATAAAGGCACGACAAGATAATTATGGGTAAGATTTTAGATGGCAAACAGTTAGCTCAGAAACTAAATTCAGAGTTAAAAGCGAATATTGATATTAGCTTTGAAAAAACAGGGATTAGACCTAAACTTGGAGTAATCTTAGTAGGAGAAGATCCCTCATCAATTGTCTATATTAAAATTAAACAAAAGATATGTGAGGACGTAGGTATTGAATCTGAACTTACTAAATTGAATAATAACACAACCAGGGAATCTTTAATTAAAGAAATTGAAAAATTTAATGATGATTCTACAATACACGGTATTTTGCTACAATTACCGCTTCCTAAGCATCTAGAAGATAGAACTTCTGAATTTATTGAACTAATATCTCCTCTTAAGGATGTAGATGGTTTACATCCAATAAATAAAGGTCATCTTTTTGATTATTATGAGGATTTTGTTCCTTGTACCCCAAAAGGGATAATTAAGTTGTTAGAGTATAACGAAATCAAAATTAAAGGGAAAGATGTAGTTATCATCAATCGTTCAAATTTAGTAGGAAAACCTTTAATTTTCATGTTTTTAAAAAGAAATGCGACGGTAACAGTTTGTCATACTTCTACAGAAAATGTCGAAAGCCATATGAAAAGAGCCGATCTCTTAGTAGTAGCTGTAGGTCACCCCAATTTTGTCACAAAGGAAAAAATTAAGGAGGGCGTAGTAATAATAGATGTTGGTACTAATAGAGTAGATGGAAAATTGTGTGGAGATGTTGATTTTGATGGAGTATTTGATAAATGTTCACGAATATCACCTTCGCCTGGGGGTGTAGGGCCACTTACCGTAGCTTATTTAATGCAAAATACTTTTCTGGCCTATAAAAAACAATTAAAAATTGAATAATTATATAAAAAATAATTAATAATATATAGGTTGAATATTAATATAAAATACAATAATAATAAGTTAAAGTGAGGAATTCTCCACTAGAAAAAACGTACGTAAATTTGAGAAGCAACTATGGCAATTCTTGAAGTAGGAATTAATTTAGGAACACGAAATATTATAGAAATAAAATATTATAGTTCTTCAGATAATGTTTTAGATCCAGATCTT
>SMTZ1_10033252_pt1 | contig 13002 bp, 13 predicted proteins | sample DeeMarSWOR136_30_FD_25667 | JGI IMG/M metagenome (IMG submission 25667) | reverse complement strand
TTCTCTTGTCTTCTCGTTTTCTGAAAAAAGACTGTTTTCAACAATGAAGTATTATTAGGAGCCTAATAGGAGGGCTGGGTTATTGTTCGGTTTTGGTTATGACTAGAAAGATTCCTACCGCTACGATTACTAAGCCAATGGCTACGAAGATGCCTGAAAACTGGCTGATGTCGCCTGCTGGGGGATTCATTGAGAAGTATGCAACTATTGCGCCTATTATGATGAGTGTCAAGCCGACTAATTTCTCGACGACTGCTAATCCTATGGGCACATCCCTGCTCATCCTAGAACCCTCAAGGCTTAACTTTACAGTCCCAAGGATTATTTTAATATAATGGTTATTCAGAGTTTCTTAATAATGTTTAAATGAGCTTAATTTCACAAAAAACAGTTAAATTGACCTTTTCCACGTTTTCCCCGAAGAAACAGGGAAAAATGCAACGTGTCACGATCCATCTGAGGGTAAAATTTAACGCCCTCGAATGGATACATCTTTTCTTCTCTTAAAATCTTGTGGCATACAGTAGCTGGGTATATTGTTTGCTCTATTCCTAAAGCATGTTCTTGGATTTGCCGTGTTAATGCTATTTTATAAGAAAAGTTCTCCGAAACATGAGTTAACGGGGAACTCGGTATCATTAATTAATATGAATTCTACTCGATTGACACTTGGCAATTTCTTGATTTTATCCAGTAACGTTCTGAGGTTATTCAAGTCTTTAGCTGGTGCAATACCTATTATCTCGAAGTCTCCAATCATCTCGCTGATTATGAATATGTTTCGCATTTTTTTAGAGCATCTATTGTCTTTGATTTATCGTGGTTTGGTGCGTTCGTTATCATTAAGAAAGCTTTGCCTTGGTATCCAATTCTCGAGAGATTGATTGATATTGAACAGCACTTGATCGCTCCATTTTCTTTCATTTTTGCGTATCTTGTTCTAACAGTTTCCGGTGAAATGCCAAGTTTCTTTGCAATTCTCAGGAATGGCGTTTGAGCGTCTTTCGTTAATTCTCTTATTATGTAGAGGTCAAGTTCATCCATACATATCAAACTCTTGTTGGTTGCAGGTCAAGATTCTCAAGAAGGAAATATGGTTCGGAAACCCAGATGTTGACAGCTATTCTTTTTACCCCGGGATGCTTCCTTATAGCTTGCGTAATATTGTCCAGTTCTTGAAGACTTTTTGCGACCATAAAAGCGCATACGTCGTACTTCCCGATACTTGAAGAAAACTCGATTAAATTGGCATTTGCTTGCTCTTGGATTAATTTTAGGACTTTAATTTTAGGACTTCGTTTTTTTGAGCATAATTTATATTGATTCCAATAGTTGCTATGTGGGTGTAACCAAATTTTTTTGCATCAGGGTACAGTTTTGTTCCCACGATCACTCCGATGTTTTTTAAGTGTTTGATTCGTTTGAAAATAGCAGTGGATGTTAAGCCCCATTCATCACCACAGAAGTCGCCATCATAGTAGCAGTTGTTGTAGTCGCAGTCATAGGCATCGTTGCATATTGGGCACTACGACGACGAAAATAAACCAAACAGTTTCCCTCCCTTTTTTTTGTGTGGAGAAAAGCACTGAAAGAAATGTGGGCTGAAAAGGCTCTACCACGGGAGATGAACTGAAGCGATAGCAGATAGGTTAGGAGGTTTTCGATTTGATTTTCCTCCTCAGTTACCTGTCGGGGAGCCTCAGCAAACCCTTAATTAAGATGCGCCGCTTGCGCAAAGTTGGAAATAATTGTAAACATTGGGGCATATAAGAGAATTGTCTTATTTTTTGGCAGTGATTAGGAGCCCCAAGCGTAGTTTATTGTAAAAACCAACCTTCAAATTAGATATAACTAACATTTTCCATTGAACGGTATATATTTGTGGAAAGTATTAAATATCCAGAATGTAGGAAGGATTAAACGTAAGAAAATTGGAGAAAATAAATTTGCTAAATCTGAAGAACAAATCAAAAATTTCCACTATCGCTTTAGTTTTAACATTAACTTTTGCTGCAATGTTTGTTGCTTTGCCACTTGCCACCGCACAAGTTGTGCCTACCACAAAAAAGGCCTTCCCATACATTGGTGCTGTACCTAACCCAACATGGGTTGGACACGATACGTTGCTCCATGTTGGAATTACAGAACCCAAGCAAGAAGGAGCTCAATTTTGGGCAAACTTAACAGTATTAGTTGAAAAACCTGATGGCACAACTGCAACTCTGGGACCAGTCAACACAGACGCAACGGGTGGAACAGGTCTAATATTCGTGCCTGATCAGGTCGGCACACACTACCTCCGGACCCACTTCCCTGCACAATGGTATAACTATACAGGATTTTCCTTCTTTGGACCACTTAGTTGGGAAACGCTGTATCTAGAAGCCACCAGCGCACCTCTAACACTTGAAGTAATGGAAGAAGCGGGTCCAATATATCCCGACAATCCTCTTCCAACAGAATACTGGACCCGCCCAATAGATGCACAGCTAAGATCATGGTCAAAGGTCTCAGCAAGTTGGTTGAACACTCCTAGAAATCTCTACGCTCCATACAATGACGGACCAGAAAGCGCCCACATACTATGGGCAAAGCCACTAACCTACGGAGGCATCGCCGGAGGAACGGAGGTTGGATACTCCTATGAAATCGGAGATGCATACGAAGGAAAATGGACTGGATCAAGTGGTCCATTAATGTGGCTTTCATCTTCCTTAATCATTGACGGAAAACTGTATTACCAACACACCACCCGTGATCGCCCGGTAGTATATCACTGTGTAGACCTGCATACCGGAGAAGAGTTGTGGGCTAAAACATTCTTGAACAACCAGACAATAGACTTCGCTCAACTATACGACTGGAACTCTTTCAACATGCACGGCACATTCGCATACTTGGTCGTAACTACGGGCGGCGGCGGTTTCTTTGGGCCCCCCGTGCCCGAAAATTGGTATTTCTTTGATCCCATCACTGGGAATTGGCAGTTTACTTACGAGGACGTACCTTCGGGCTCCAACCTATACGGTCCAAATGGCGAAATCTACCGATACAATGTTGACCTAATCGGAGGCACGGTATCTCTGTGGAACTCGAGTAGAACTGTCTTGCGTGGCCAAGTTCCACCGAATTCAGGCAGTTGGGGTGCGCGCGCCCATGGAAACGTATTCAACGCGTCAGAACGCGGAATCGAATGGACCAAACCATTACCAACAGGCCTATCGGGATCAGTCTATAGTGTCTTTCTGTTTGATAGAATAATCGGCGGATCAATATCCACTACCAATGTCAACTTATGGGGAGTCAGCTTAGAACCCGGAAAAGAAGGAACACTGCTGTTCAATAACAATTGGACACCACCAGCCTACTGGGAAGAAGGCAACGTAACAGTAGGCGGTTTCGGCGGCGGCTTTGTGGGTTGGAGTCAAGAAGACAAGGTTGGAGTTGCATGGGTAAAAGAAACCACAGAACATTACGGTTTCAGCCTCGAAACAGGTAAATACCTGTGGGGACCAACTCCATCGCAGTACTACTTGGATGCATTAGATGACACACACGCCGAAGCTCGAGCCATCGCTTACGGTAGGCTCTACTCAGCCAGCGTAAGCGGAATAGTATACTGTTACAACATAACAACAGGCGAACTTCTGTGGGACTATCCAGTAAATGACCCATACCAGGAAATCTTGTGGGCCAACAACTGGTGGCAAAAACCAATGTTCATCACAGACGGAAAGATATACACTGGACACCTTGAGCACTCTCCCATTGATCCTAGACCGCGCGGTGGACCATTCGTATGCCTCAACGCAACAACTGGAGAATTAATATGGAGAGCCGATGGTATGTTCCGTCAAACCCGCTGGGGAGGACGAGCAATCATCGGAGACAGCATAATAGCAACCATGGATACATACGACCAGCGCGTATACGCCATAGGTAAAGGTCCAAGCGCTACCACAGTTGCAGCAGGACCTAAAGTCATTAACTTGGGATCCAGTGTAATTATTGAAGGCACTGTTACTGACGTGTCTCCGGGCACGAAGGAATACGCTCTGACAGCACGTTTTCCACAAGGAGTTCCAGCAGTAGCTGATGAATACATGAGCGAGTGGATGCTATACGTGTATAAGCAATTTCCACACCCCGAGTTCTTTAAAGGCGTTGAAGTAAAAATAGAGACTCTTGATCCTAACAACAACTTCTACGAGTGTGGAACGGTCACCACCGACGCATATGGCATGTTCAAGCTGATGTGGGAGCCACCTGTTCCGGGAGAATACACTATTATCGCCACCTTCGAGGGTTCAGATTCATACTATTCGTCATATGCAAAAACTGCCATGGGCGTAGCAGAAGCGCCATCACCTGCACAGCCAATAGAACCAGAGCCTACAGCGCCTGTGCCAACAGAGCCTGTACCTACTGAACCTGTGCCTACAGAACCCGTACCAACAGAGCCTACTCCAACAGAGCCTGAACCAACTGAGCCTGAACCAACAGAACCGGCAGAAGCGCCATTCATCACCACAGAAATAGCCATCATAATAGCTGTCGTTGTAGTCGCAGTCGTTGGCATAGTTGCATATTGGGTACTCAGAAAACGAAAATATGGAACGAAAGCGGTAGCAGAGATTAGGGGGTTTTCATTTCATTTTTCCTCCTAAATTGCAGCCTGTGCAGGAGCCTCAGCAAACCCTTTCTTTCTGTGCTCGCATTTCTGAGATATTTAGAGAAAAGCAAAGCTTCTTAATTAATTAAGGTCTCAACTGTCTGTCTCTTTCCAATGTTGATTCTTGAGGTGTTAATGGAAAGTAGATTCAAACGACTACGTATTTCAGCGGTTTTCCTTCTCGGTCAAATATTGCTATGTTCTTTTCTGAGAGATATGGGTAAGCGGTTATGAGCATTAATCTGCTGTAAAATTTGTTCAAGTCTGTAACTGAGGGACGCAGAGCGCCTGATGGGTGGGAATGGGCAACTCCTATGACCGAGAAATCGATTGGAAGCCTACTTAAAGGAAAAGCGGAAAACCTGTTTCCGTGAGTTGCCAACGGCGGAATCTGAGTATCGTTGACCACAATTTTGTGTTTGTCAACTTTTCCTTTCAAAAGAAGAATCATTTCTCTGGGATGAATCATCTGAGCATAACTTAAAATGCTATCTACAACCGCCCGCTCAACAATAATCTCTTTGTCCAAACCAGTCACCGTCCCATTAAATCATGAAATTCCTTATTTTTTGTGTATTGTTGCTTTTTGGTACGCTAGTAGGTAGTTTTGTGCGAATGTGTCGGCGTATTTTTCTATGCCTCCCTGCGCGTCTGTCTCTCTTCTAAGGTGATGATAGAACTCGTGGAGAATTAAATTTGGATTCCAGAGAATCTCCCTGCGGGAAACATGAATGGTTCTGTTCTTGGGTACGTAACATGCAGGGTTCTTTGAGTACCTTTTCGGCATGCCAACCTTAAGTTTCGGCTTCACAACCTTAAAGTGTTGGCTCAGCATTTCAAGAGCTTCCTCAGTGTCTTTGGAGAGAATCAAGTAAACAACTTTTGCTCTAAACAAAACATCAGCAGTTAACATATTCGGCAAGACATATTCCTGACCGTATTCAACTATTTTTTTCTTTCCTACCAACCGTGCTTAATTGTTGAGGGGGTGGTTCCTTTCGTCTGTTTTCCCTTTTTTTCGGAACGTTTAAGCTTGTTGATTTTCACTACACCACTTTCCAGCGCAACCCAATACGCGTGATTTAGATTTCGGTGATAAACAAACTTGTTTACCAGCCTCTTCAGCTCGCTTGAGGAAGAAGAATCGGAATCTACCAGGAGCTTATTGCCACTCAAAGTGACATCAGCCTTGAGTTTAGAATGCAGGAAAGTGGACAATGATTCACGTTCATTCTCCAATTCGCCTAAATCCACCTTTAATTTCCTCTTTCTCCTCAGAATCAACTTGTTAGCCTCTACAACAACAATTATTCCACATTAAAATGTAAACGTCTTTTGAAAAAGATTATGCATCCTCTACAGAGATGGAAGAGAAAGCAGTACCCCAACCAAAATAAAACTGAGCCATCAGGGGGAGATAAAGCTAGTTTTAGATTGGGGTACTACGCTTCCCAAAAAGAGAAGATGAAGGTTATAAATCTTACTAAAAAATAAACAAAATCAGTAGTACTAACTTTAAGAATCAGCTGTATATCCAAGCGATAATCTACGTTACAGTAACATGGCGAGAAAGAAAAAAAGAAAACCACATCATCCAAATGAAACAAGATAAAAAAACATATTAAACTAGGCGCTAGCCTCTTCTGTTTCCCCTTTTTTCGATAAACTGGCAGTAACCAGTTCTTGCTCACCCACTAATTTGCAATAAAAATTATTTACAACCTGAGATGAAGTGACAGTGGGATGAGAATTGGCTAAAAGGGCGAGAAGTTTAATCAAGAGCATAACTTACAGGATAATAGCTTTCATAGTTTTGATGATAATCACATGGTATGCTACAGGCGATTTGGTTCAAACAACATTCATTTCAGTTACGTTCCACACAATCCAAATATCCCTATACTACGTTCATGAACGATTATGGGAAAGAGTCAAGTGGGGCGAACCATGCTAAACTGTGGCTTAGATTAATTCTTTTCAGCAAAAGAACCTAATCACCCATTTCTTCCAGTTTAGCCGGCAAATACTTGTCAACAATATAAGTTAAACCATATCTGCTGAAAGCCTCTTGCTCCGCCTTCTTCTTAATCTTAAGGAAAGTCTTGATCTCTCTCTTCCACAGTTCTCCCTTGTATCTTGGGTCCTTAGTCAACTCGTGAAGCCGCTTAACATCCACAGGCGTCAAAGGATCACTGGGCAGCTTATAGTCAACAATATCCGTGGCATAGACGCCACCCCACTTAGCATCCGGCGTCGTCAAGCCCCTCAGATGAGCCGCATTCGCTGAACCAGAAATGATAACCATGGCAATGTGCATCCCCCACGGATCCCCGTCAGTGAAAATAAACACCGGAAGCTCCAACTCCCTATTCAACCGGTGAATGAAGTGCCTAGTCGCCCGAGGAGCCTGACCAGCAGTCAAAACAAGAAGAGCATTAAACTTCTTGTGAACCCTCTCCTCAATAAACCGAGTGAACAAACCACCCTTCTCGATGGCAATAACCTTGTCACAGCCAGTCTTAGCGAACTCCGAGGAAACTAGGGACGGACCAATCATAACCCCGTCAGGATGAGATGTCAAATTCAACTGTTTTCCCTCATAGCCAGGAACTGTATATTCAATGGTTAAGTCGCCGAAGATGGCTGAACGCTCCTCAGGGAAGACATTAAAGTCTTCTCGGGCGAAGCCCGTAGCTGTCTCCAAATCAGGCTGATCCTTAAAAGACATCTCGTAAGCCTGAGCAGAATAATACACATCCCTGAGAGTCGAAGTTTTCCTGTTCTTCACAAGCTCGCTGGCAAAAAAACCTGCCCAAACCATCTGAGTGAAAGGCTTAATGTGCCGAATATTCCGAGCACTACGCTTGACACTCTTATCCCCAAGAATATACTGCCGCACTTCAGGGCTGTAAAAGATGTTTTCAGTAGATCGACTCGGCATCTCTACCCAAGGAAACTTACCTTTCTCCATTTGATTATAGAGGTTCGATCCAAACCCCCTCAGATCATTCAAAATCTCTTTTTTCTTCTCTTTAGCTGAACTCTCAAGCTCCTTGCTCTTCAAATTTCTTCACACTCCTTAACAACACTTCGATGTCTGGTTCTTTCTTCTTTCCTGCCAAGTCCGTAGAAAACTTGGCTATCTTAGGCAGATACTTGGAGAAAACCGATAGACGTCTTCTCTCCTTCGCTCGATGCTCCTGCTTCGACAAAAATATCTGTAATCTACGGGCTACCTCGCGTATGCCATTCAAAATTTCACTCTTCACCTCAGGCCTGTCCGCAATAAACTCCTTGCCAACTGTTTTGTAGGGAACCTTCGTGCTGCACACATGAACGAGAATGGCCAAAGGCATGTCAGAGCTTACCTTGTATCTTCTCCAATTGATGGATCGGATTACCCTCACCGAAACGTCACTGGCTTCATCGTATAACAATGGAATCCTGTTGGCAAACCGATAAACAACAAAATCATCCTTCCGTGGGATGTCTCCCCCATACGCTATAGCCGTCTCCACGATGAAGGGGTGACCCGCGTAGGTGGAGGGTTTCCTTTGAGAAACCGCTATGAACTGGGGCTTCAGTTCCTTAAGAATCCCAGTCCTCAACAATTCCTCTCCCAAAGGAGAGAGACAACTAGCGTCTGGCGGAAGGAAGCCGTCGAATCTCTTCATCATCCGAACAAGCCTCACAATCTCGCTGGGCCTCAGTTTCCTCGGGTTTTTCGTCCTCACAAAACCAGCCGATGAAAGCAGATGAAGGATAATGTTTTTTTCGACATTCGGGAAGTTGCTTTTCATAAAATCAAGCATGCTTTGAGACTTGCTCTTCTTTAACAGACTTTTGATGTCTTCTTCAGTCACTTTACCAAAAATTTTCCTAAATTTATTGGACTTCTTGATTGTCTCTACAAGCCTAGCAACGTCTTCGGGTTTCAGCCTCTGCGGATTAGCTGTTCTAAGAAATCCCGCGAAGTCCAAGAAACTGAGGGAAATGCCCTGCCCGACTCGATGAAAGTGTTTTCGCATGAAGTCCAACAGGTTTCGGCAATCGGTGACTCGTATGAGACGCTGAATCGTTTCAACATCAACTCCGTAGGGGTGAGCCAACGTTTCTGTTGGTGGCGGCGGCATCTTCTTTGTGGCTCTAGTGAACAGGTATAATCTGCCTTTAGGATCAATGAATCTGATGTCTGCATAGGGTGTCACTAGAGCCGTCTGTTTCAAGTATTCCAGAATCTTAGACATGGCCCTTAAGTAGTCCCCTTCCAACGAATATTCAACAATGGTTCCACGCCACTGCTCCTTGTTTCTCCGGGTCTTACGATCCAAGATGAGGGGACGGTTCCGCTGGATGTCTATCATCAGCTTATATTCGTAAATCTTAGATGTGCCCGTGCTGGATTTGATGATAACGGGTTTGTGGGTTGTGATCTGCCCGTAAAGAATAGCCATGGTTCCTCCAAGACCAAAAGTTCCCCGGGCCTGCTTGAGCGTGTATTTTGAGCCAAACAAGACCTGACCAAAAGCAGAGGGGATGTGGCGGGCTGAGATTCCAGAGCCGTTGTCCATAATCTTTAGCCTGTATACTCCAGTTCCTGATTCATTTGCAGTGTCCGAGTTTTCCTCGGACAATCGAACGTGCACTTCTGGAGGAATATTCATTTGGTCCGCGGAATCAAGAGAGTTTTCCACGAGCTCCCTGATTGATGCAAAGATTGCCCGTGAAGGGTTGGTGAAACCGGCTATGTCTCGGTTCCGGTAGAAAAAGTCTGCGGGGCTTATCTCTTGAAAGGTCACCAAAGCTAGTTCCCACCACACTTTGATATTCCGAGGCTTGAAAGATGGGTTCCCATTGCTTTTGCATCGCCTTGGCGATGTTCTGGACTGGAAACCGCGTTAGAATGACATTGTATGGTATGTAGCAACATGGTAGGTTCATTCATAATTCTGTATGATAACTATTTCAATGTTTTTGTAAAATTTAAAGGTTCACTAATTTGTGCCCTTCTACAGAGGCTTTTCAGACGGGCTTCGGTATGTTGGTTCCCACAGTTGCAGCCTCTGTTTTTTGAGTTCTCTTCGTTTTTTGTGCAGAAAACGGTACACTGTTCCGTGGAGGCTTCCCTTGATTAGCATACTCACAGCTTCTCGGGCAATTGCCACTTGATTAGGGTACCCAATTATCGAAATTGTGTGACCGTAAACCGAAATGTTTGCTTCACTTAACTCCTCGATGATTCTTCTGGTTTTGCCTTCCTTTCCGATCACTCTTCCTTTCAGTCTCTTAAGGTCTGACCGAGACCTACCCACACTTTCTCGAAGGTCTATAACCTCGAACACCGTCTCGTCGTCGCCGAGCAGCCTGAATGCATGGTTTGGTGCGAAGCCTCTGCCTATAGCAGTAACCACTTCTTTGGCTCTGAAGAGAACTGTAGGGTCCTCGACTGTTGATGGAAGAGTAATCTGGACAGTTCCAGTTTCGCTGTCCACCTGCAAATCAACAGAAAGCTTCCTTTCGATAGCTGATTTTACACTACCATCTGGACCAACGAGAGCTCCTATACGGTCTCCCGGAATCTTGACGTAAGCTTTAGTACCTTCCACCTGTAACCCTCTTGTACATCTCCTCTAAAGATGATACCTCTGAATATATCCTCTTGAAGTACTTATGTAAGTTTTCTAGGTCCCTTCGCAAGAATCTGTCAGCCATTGGATGCTTGATTAACACAGATTGTGCAACATCGAAGATCACTGGTCTTCCCTTCCAGATCATGATGTTGTATTCGCTAAGGTCTGCATGCACCAGTCCTCCTTTCTGATAGAGGCGCCTTAAATAGGTTAACAGAAGTCTGAAAACTCTTTTCGGGTCCTCGAGAGTAGTTTCTTTCAGCAGCGGCGCACGGACACCATCCTTACCGACAAACTCCATTATCAAAACGTTCTTTTGCACAGCCACAGGTTCCGGGACTTTGACTCCAGCTTCTCGGGACCGTTGCAGATTTTTGTATTCTTTTTGAGCCCAAGTATATATGAGGGATCGTGTGTCTTTGCGGATATGGGAGAATCTGGGGTCACCCTCTATGTAGGGGATCATGCCCTTCTTGAAGTCTGCTGAGGTGGTGAGGTATATTTTGATGGCTAATTCTTTTCCTTGGGTGTCTTTTCCCCAGTAGATTCGAGCTTCCTTCCCTGCGCTTACAACTCCATGAATCTCATCGATGATTCCTTTGTTCATGAGGTCGTAGATGGTCATGAGGGTGGAGCGATCGAAAACCTCTTCTATAACTTGGTAATCTTCGCTCCGCTTATTTCTCATCAGCCGCTCGGTCTCGTACGCTTTTTCTTTTCGGTTAAGCCTCTTCTCCGCCTTTTCTCTAGAAGACACAACAAACCGTCCTACAAAACAATCAAATTTCCTATTTTATGAAGCTCACTAGAGGAGCGAGTGTGACTTTGCTTATTATCTTCTGTTTTCTCCAAGGAGACACCTTTTGGAATAGGGGAACCTCTTCATATTTAGGTTTCTCTGCCACAATTACTGAAAATCTATTGAAGAAGCTCTATTAGATTGGTTGCTAACTATTTCTGAATGTATTTCGGTTCGATTAAGCGAGGGAACTAACTTTGAAATTTGTTAAGTCAGACGAAAAAGGATGGCTGGAGAGGCAGGGTTATTCTAAGAAAATCTTGCTTACTGAGGATGACTTGAAATCTAAAGGAAATATTGTTCAGATTGTCAGGAACGAAGCTCACACAGAAATAAAACCACACTACCATGAACAGATGATCGAAATCTACCATATACTGAAGGGAAACGCTGTTGTCTTCTGCGGAGACACAAGAGTTAGAGCCCAACCGGGGGACACCCTACTGTGCGAACCCGGAGAAGTTCATGGCGTGGAGAACGATACAGATAGAGAATTCCAGTTTGTTGTTTTCAAAATCAATGCAAAAGATGACGACATGTACTGGGCATAAATTCTATGAGCTTATATCTTAACGATCTGGGCGTGGGGGACACCGCAGATTTTTAGAACTGCTTCGGGATGAACCAAGCCCTCTTCTATGGCTTTGTTCACGATGTTAGGTCCAACCATGTTCACGATACAGGCATCTTTGGACCTTTATAGAATTCTTCTCCCACCTTGAAAACTATTTTTCCATCCCTCAGAATCTTCCCTAACAGTTCCTCGTCACAGGCTGCAAGAAGTACATACTCCCCGCATTTTCGCAAATTGGTGTAGGCTTTCAAGGTTAAGAACTCTACAAGGTTGATATGGACGACCTTGCCCCGCAGGCTTCACATACCAAGAACAGCAAACGCCTATCTTTAACAATTTTCGTGTCCGGACGAGTGCATACTGGACAAACGACAAACTCTTTGACATATCTCTGGATGAGCCTCTCAAAGGTGTCGTTATTGAATTTTCCCTGGAAGATCGCCCGGTTACCCTGCATAGTTGCAGCCGTAGCCATTTCTCCTGAAAAGAACTTTAGCACATGATGGGGATCCCGATTAAGGGCTTCACAAATCTCCTTAAAATTTGATTGGACTGTGCGCATACCGATGACATAACTTCGAGGTTTTGGAACTTCAAACCGTTTGTACTCACGTACCTCTGAAGGAAGCTGTGATCGAGCACGTTCAAGCAGTTCTCTGTAGTTCATCCCTAACGCCTACATTACACCTCTTTTGTCCTCAATAAAAGCCCTTCTCTTTTCTCAAGAATTGCTTGTTTTTCATGTGTGTGACCACAATGTATATCTGGTTTGCAGAGTTTGATTTTATGGGGAATCTGGGGAGCATAATGGGATTTTTTGATGGTGTGTCTCCATTTTTCAAGGATCGACTTCAGGTTTGAGTTTTTCTTTTCCTTGTTCATCGGTTATTTCATAGATAAAAATTTGAGTGTTTAGCTCGCAAAAAGGATTAGCCCAAAAGCTTTTACTTAAATATTTGAAAGATGTTCTTGGGGGAAATGTTACTGTATAAAAAGAAGCCGGTTCTTTTAGGTGCAATGGTTTTTGTTTTGTTAAGTTTTAGTTTGGCTGTTTCGGTTGAAGCCTCTTCAATATTTTGGAGTTATACTTATGGAGGAGTACCTGATGAAACGTCGGGTTCATCTTTGGTTGCGACGTCAGATGGAGGATACGTAATAGCAGGCACTATAAAACTCTATGATGGTACATCGAGAGGTGTTTGGTTGATTAAAACTGATGAGTTTGGGTTTATGGAGTGGAATCAAACATACGAAAGCGAACAATCTTACAGAGCTTCATCTTTGGTTGCGACGTCAGATGGAGGATACGCAATAGCAGGCACTATGC
>SMTZ1_10026943_pt1 | contig 13002 bp, 9 predicted proteins | sample DeeMarSWOR136_30_FD_25667 | JGI IMG/M metagenome (IMG submission 25667) | reverse complement strand
AAAATGTATAACATCAATATTATTAGCATCATTGGAAACTCTTCCCGTGCAGGATTCTGTCAGAGCATCGTCTTTAGTAAGAACGTAAACGGGCTTATCAGTATCGTCTCTGTCTGTTCCCGACTTACGCCGTCTGCGTCCCGTAAACACGGCGCCCCCTGCCCCGGGCCTCCTCAGGCCCATAGTAAAACTTGTCCGCATAAGTTGTTTGACAGGCGCTGTCAGAACGCTGTCATACCCCGAGTTCACAGCACCTATAGTATCGAAAATATCTTCGAAGACCCAGTAAGCCAACTGGAAATACCAGCAATCCTGGACGGCCTTATTCGGGTCAACTGCAAGTTTATAATCCGCCCAGAATTCGTATCCACTTAAATCAATCGGATTAACATAAACAGATATGGACTTCGCCCTCTCTCGGCAAATCTCATCAATTATCATTAGCTCAAGTTCGCCCATCATCATCGACCGACTCAAAATCCCCCGCGATGATGCTCTTGTACCTCCCATCGAATAAGGTCCCATCATCCCGGAACGTCCCATCATCCCGGAACGTCCCAGCATCCCGGAACGTCCCAGCATCCCAGAACGTCCCAGCATCCCAGAACGTCCCGACATCGGAGAACTTCCCGACATCGCAGAACGTCCATACATCGAAGAGCGTCCCCGCCTCAAGCGGGAATTTACTGCTGAGTCCTCCAGACCTCTCTCTATCTCGGCTTCTGTAGGACAATCACCCGCGTTTGCTCGGATAATCAGCTCGTCTATTGCTTTGCGATACCGCTGGCCAAATTCCTGAAAAACCAGCGTAGAAGAAATGTTAGGGTCAAGAAATATATCATAGCTTAATAATTCCCTCTGAGTGCTTTGCATCGCTAAAAGTGCTATCTCGTTGGCATCTTTGGCATGTTCTTCCTGACGCTTCTGCTCATTTATCCATCCGTCACTGGAAACGGCGTTTTTGCTCTCGCTCTGAACTCTTTTACCAATTGCAACACTTTTTGTTTGTATCTCATCCGTGAGTTTACGGCCCAAAAGCAGCGTAGGGATAAAAAGAAGTATTGCAATCATCCCTATAATAACCGTCATCAACAGCCATAAGTTATTCTTAAAAACACTTAACTTCTGTAAAATATCTTTGAAATTCGGTAAATTCATTTTTTGGCTCACAAAATTATTCTATTTCAGTTGTCAAGTTTCTTCTGCCACCTGAAGGGGGACTCTGCGGCGCAGCCGGACTGACCATACCTGGCCGCCCCATCATCCCCGGCATCCCCGGAAATGTAGGAGTAACAGCCTTGACGGCCTTGGGCGCATCTACCCAGACAAACTTAACGTTTAATACGAAATAATGGTCATTGATTGTATAAAGGGGCATGCCCTTGTTATCGAGCTTTGGTCTTCCGCTCTCGTCCCACTCAGCGATTCTGCTAATTAATTCCTTTGTCATCGGGTCAATCAAAACCCACTCCGCTTCTTCCTCCTGCGTGGACCCGGGTGGTGCTGGCTTGTATCTAACATCCATGATACCTATCCCCGCGGGTATCTGTTCTTCCAAGTTTACTTCCTTTATTTCCAGCTTGAATTGGTTTGGGTCCTTCTTATTATAAACCTCGAAGTGGCTGCTGCCGTCAGCAACAAATTCGTCAAGGTGCGATAAGCGAGTAACAAATCCCCATTCATCCTGCTTGTCCTCAACTCCGTAAGGGTCCATCAATTCAGCTATCTTTCCATAGGGACTGTAACCGGCTACGGTTACCACAAAGCCCGGCTTCTTCTCTTCAGTAGCATCCCCCATGCCGAACATCCCACCCGGATAATACTGTCCATACTGTCCCCCCATCCTCTCCATTTCCATCATCATTTCGTACTCGTACTCTTCCATCATCTCATACCCTTCACCTTCGGCTCCTCCGGGAGTGCCGCGGGTCCTCCGCCACAAATCCGCCCCGCCAAACTGGGCTGCGGCAAGGTCACTTGTAAAGAAAGCTGACATATTCGTTATAAATATCTGCTCTCGGGCCTTGCGAGGTATCTCCAAAATCCCTTCCACGTCACCCTCGTCGAAAGCCTTATAGAGCTTGGCTTGTTTGGGATTGTTCTTCTCATTCGGCAAAGCTGAAATGATAACCTCATGAAGATACGGAATCATTTCACGATATTTGAAAGGTTCAAACTCCTTTTCTATTATCGTTTTATACTCGGAACCTTTACGCTTTTCGTCTTCGAGTCTCTGTTTGGCATCTTCGACAGTATTAAGAATGCCTCCAATTCTTTGTCGGACCGGACTGTTCTTGTTGTAATTCATCCCGTCCAGTCCTGTTCTCGCAAAGCACAAAAGTGAAACCGCAAGCAGCATACAGGCCGCGGCGATAAAGTACTTGCCTTTGCTGGCCCAGGCCATTGACCGGGCAATATTCCGAGGCAGCAGATTGCTTTCTATCCTGGCCAGACCCAAGCCCTGCAAAGCAAGACCATAGACAATACCAAAATCGCAGACATTCTCGTGGAATTTCGCCGGTGAGACACCCGGGCCTATCCCAAGCCTCTTGAATGAATCCGGCCTTTCCACCGGTATCTGCAGTGTCTGCTGTAAATATTTGAGCAGACCTCGCAGCTTTGTTCCGCCGCCTAAGGCGATAATCTTCACGATTTTAGTATCGGGATTCGAGTTATTGTAAAAGCCTAACGACCGCTGCATTTCAGAACCCAAATCCGTAAAAACCGGCCTCATCGCCTGTAATATCTGCCGTGCATATTTACTCACAGGAGCCGTACGTTTGAGCTTCTCAGCTTTTTCAAAATTAAGTCTGAATGCATCTGATATCGCCCTGGTAAAGGCATTACCTCCGATCAGAATACATCTCTGCCAGACCGCTGATTTTGTGCAGACAACCAAATCGGTATTGTCCGCACCTATATTAAGAACAACTACAGCTTTGTTGTCGGAAGTGACCAAATCAGGACGGTCGTGCACCAAATAGTTGTACAGAGCCATAGGTGACATCTGTACGTAGCCAACCTGCACATCTTCTCTGTTTAAATGCTCTAATGCCGAGTCCACCACTTCATTTTTAATTGCGAAAATGCCCACCTTGATTTCAGGACTGTCTTCCTCCGTCATCAGCTGCCAGTCCCACTGCACATCGTTAATACCAAAAGGAATCTGCTGGACAGCCTCGAACTTGACCATTTCAGGAATACGCTTCGCCTCGACAGGGGGCAAGTTCACAAACCGCGCAAAACTATTCTGGCTCGGCACAGAAATTATTATCTCGTCCATGCTCAAATCGTATTTATTGACAAACTTGCGCAAGCTTAATGCAACAAGCTCGTCTCTCTCAGCATCTGTCACGCCGTCTCCGCTAAGAATCTTGCCGTGCCGGATATTGTCGAAGCCGATTACCTCGACAACACCACGCTCTGTGCTCAGGTACAATGCCTTCAGGGAATTGTTGCCTATATCGATTGCCCAAACCGTACCGGTTTCTTCAGCCATAACAAACCTCCCGCTTGGTTTTTCAATTAGCCTTGTAAATCCGTTCTAACAAATATAGATTATACCATACTATGAAGACTTTTTCCATAAATACTCTTGGCTGCAAAGTCAATCAATATGAAAGTCAGCAGATTCGAGAGCTGCTCGAACAGCTCGGCCTCCACAAAGTCGAACCAGCCAAAAAACCCGATCTTGCTGTTATCAATACCTGCTGTGTAACTCACACTGCCTCAGCCAAGAGCCGACAATATATCCGAAAAGCCCAAAAGCTAAGTCTTGATGCTGTTGTAGTTGTCTGCGGTTGTCTGCCAACTGTACAAATCGGCGAATTACATAACACCGGCAACAATGTTCATCTCATCAACAATCGAGACAACCTTGCTGCCATGCTAAGCCAAATAGCCGGCAACAAAGCTGCCGCTTTGGGCTCCCAAAGCCCTCAATCCTGCCCATACATTAACACTATAATTAAAGCAGAAAACAACTCAAAAATCAAGTATAAAAATGAATCGAAGAATTATCGGAAGCTGCCGCCAATAACTTCCTTCAAAGACCATACCAGAGCCTTTCTAAAAATCCAAGATGGCTGCGATGGGTACTGCAGCTATTGTATTGTACCCAAAACTCGTCCGTTTGTTCATAGTAAACCGGACAATGCCGTTCTTCAGGAGGCGCAGGCGCTTGTAGAAGCCGGACATAAGGAAATCGTTGTAACAGGCGTATTTCTCGGAGCTTACGGCCGGGAAAGCGTCGGACGAAAAAACTGGCCCAATCAGAGAAACGATAGTTTGGCTGATTTGCTCGATAAAATGGCAGAAATACCGCATCTTGCCAGGATAAGATTAAGCTCGCTGGAGCCGGCCGACGTAACGCCGCGATTACTCGATACATTCTGTAAACACCGTAAGATTATGCCACACCTGCACTTGTCGCTGCAGTCCGGTTCCAATGCGGTCCTTAAAAAGATGCGCAGACAATATAGTGCAGATGAATTCAGGGAAAAGATTGAGCTAATTAAAGATCAACTCGACAGACCAGCCATAACGACCGATATTATCGTTGGTTTTCCGGGTGAAACCGATGCTGACTTTGAACAAACGGTCGATTTGGCCGAAGATGTAGGCTTTGCAAGAATGCACGTTTTCAGCTTTTCGCCGCGCAAAGGCACTGCTGCGGCGGTGATGCAAGATACTGTTGATAATAGAGTTATAAAAGACCGCTCGAAAATACTGCATAATTTAAACATAGAACTGGGCCAAAAGTATCGACAACAATTTCTTGGTGAAACCGCTGAAATCCTGCTGGAAAACAATGATGGGGATTATTACGGACGAAGCGAAAGATATTTTATGGTGTATCTCGAAAAAACAGGGAAAAAGCTGAAAAAAAACGACTTAGTAAGGGTCAATTTGCTTGAAAATAGTAAGAATGGACTCATGGGGCAAATTCTAAGGGAGCAATCCTGTTGATTATTCGCACACTTGGCGTTCGGAATTTAGCGTTAAAATAGGTAAAATTCTCGATAAAAAACAATCAAAAACGCTGATATCTGGGAGCAAAAATTGAAATTTTCAAATTTTTTTTATTCATTTTCTGGTAATCACTTAGGTAAATTTGCATTCCAAAAAATCAGCCAGATTTCGCATCATTTACGCAAATATAATTAATTATAGAAGGCACGGCTTACGGCAGAGGGCCGAATGCCGAGAATCCTAAATCCGAATATCTAAACACGAAACAAATTAAAATGACAAAAATCCAAAATCTCAAAATTTTTATTTTGAACATTTGAACCAGCAGCGCTTGGTTCCGATGAATACCCGCCGTATACAAGGGAGTATAGTGGCACAAATCCTCAAAGAAATGGAATGTCCAGATATCGGATATTTCGACGATGAAATCGAGGCCGTTAAGGGACCAGTATAGCTGCCACCCGTCGTTAGTGAGGAGTGAGCTAAAGTAAGTTAAAGTGCGTAAAATGGGCTAAAGTTGGATACTCGATGCTTCCGCCGTCCCTGAAGCTATGGCGGACAAGCGATGTTCGAAATCTGTCCCTTCGACAGGCTCCCACCTTCGCTAGAGCTTCAGTCTTCGTACAGACTACGACGGACAAGACGGAGGGAAAGCTGGAATAGTTTCGCAGGAATGACAAGTCACATATTCAAACTTTATGCAATAGTCCCCATTAACTGTAAAAGGTGGTTTTTCAGGAAGCCGAGCCCAATTTATGGCCGGGGCCTACGGTGTATAGCCGCTTTTTCGCCTCGGTGTTTATATGGGAAGAAACAATCTCGCCGACAAAGATTATATGGTCGCCGGCGGGTATCTGCGATTCCAATGTGCATTCGAAATTGGCGACAGCATCGGTCAGCAGGACCGAATCGATGGATTTTGCTTGTTCGGTTTTGCAGTCGAACTCGGCGAATTTATCGGTGTCTCGGCCGGACTTTGAGCCGAAGAATAAAGCCGCATCGGCCATCTCCGAGGAGGGGAATGCAATCGTAAAGGATTTTGAGTGCGTGACGGCTTCTATCGAATAGTGCGTCTTTGCGACGGCTATCGCCATCATCGGCGGTGAGCCTGATACAATCATTGTCCAGCCCAATGTGATAGGGTTGGCTTTGCCGTTTTTGTCCTTTGCGACGGCTATTACGACCTGTTCGGGATATTTGGTTTTAATTGCATCGGAATATTCAGCTTCTTTTTGCATTGCTTTTCTCCGTAACTATCTTTATATTTAACAAATAAAAATACACGACAGAGTTTTAGACTCATAAACGTATTGAGTTTCTTCGACTCCGCTGCGCTCCGCTCAGGATGACAGAGGAGAGATAGTTTTATATTTACCGCAGAAAAATACTGGTAAGATTATAGGCTCTCAGGTTAATTCTAACAAGGAGAAAGAAGTGGATACGATTGGTTTTGTTGGCAGCGGGAATATGGCGGAGGCTTTGATAAAGGGCGTGATAGGGGCCGGGGTTTATGCGCCTGAAGATGTTTTCATAAGTGATATTCGAGCCGAGCGGCTTAAATTCCTTGCTGAAAAATATAATGTTATTGCCTGCGAAGAAAACGGTGAGCTGGCGGCAAAGGCTGAGACGGTCGTCTTAAGTGTCAAGCCGCAGAATATGACCGAGGCATTAGAGAGTATCAAAGACTCTATCGGTGACGTGAAGCTGTTCATATCCATCGCGGCAGGTATAAAAGTCGCAAATGTCACTGATGTTTTAGGTGATATTGCAATGGTACGGGTTATGCCCAACACGCCGGCCCTTATTGGCGAAGGGGCCAGCGCGCTGTTTGCCAACGATAAGGCAAAACCGATGCTGGAGAAGGCGACGGCGATTTTCTCGGCGGTGGGTAAGGCGGTTGTTGTTGAGGACGAAGATTTGATTGACGCGGTAACGGCGGTGAGCGGCAGCGGGCCTGCTTATTATTTTCTTTTGATGGAAGAGATGATAAAAGCAGGCGTTGAATTGGGGCTGCCTGAAGATATAGCGAAAGACCTGGTTCTGCAGACCGCTAAGGGAGCTGGTCTGCTTGCGGTCGTGGCGGATAAGAATGGTGAAAGCCCCGCTGAGCTTCGGCGGAAGGTTACCTCGCCCGGTGGAACAACCGAAGCGGCGCTTAAGGTATTTGCGGAAGGCAGGATTAGTGAGCTGATATCGGCTGCTATTATTAGAGCACGTGACCGGGGGAGGGAACTTGCAAAATAGTAAACGATTTGGCTGAGTCCTCATTCGTAGGACAGGTTCGCATGATTAAAGCTGAAAATCTAAAGAAGCGATATGGGAACATTGTTGCACTGGACGATGTGAGCTTCGAGGTGGACAAGGGGGAAACCTTTGGGCTTTTAGGGCCCAACGGGGCGGGTAAGACGACCACAATTCAAGTGCTCTGCGGGCTTTTGAAGCTGGACGGCGGAGCGGTGGAGCTTGACGGAAAGAGAGACCCGAGTCTGGTTGAGGTTCGTTTGTCTTTGGGTGTGGTTCCGCAGGCATTGGCGATATATGAGGAGCTTTCTGCGGAAGAGAACCTGCGTTTCTTTGGCAGGATGTATGGATTAAGCGGGCGAAAGTTAAAAGAGCGTCTCAGGAGCTGCCTTGAGTTAGCAGGGCTGAGAAAGCGCAGTAAAGAGCGGGTCTCGAAATACAGCGGCGGGATGAAACGCCGGCTTAATATGGTGTGCTCTTTTTTGCATGAGCCGCCGCTCTTGCTGCTTGATGAGCCGACGGTTGGAGTGGACCCGCAGTCTCGAAATTTGATATTCGATACAATCGAGGATATGAAAAAACAGGGCAGGACAATCATCTATACAACTCACTATATGGAGGAAGCCCAGCGTCTTTGCGACAGGGTGGCGATTCTTGACCATGGTAGGATTTTGGATATGGACAGCGTTGAGAATCTTATTGTCAAGCACGGAGGCCCATCCCACATTGAGGCCGAGTTCGAGGAAAGAGTATCAGACCTCGATAGGATAAAGCCTTTCATTGAAGATAAGAATGTGCAGTTTGAAGAGGACAAGGTCAGGTTCGCGACCAGCCAGCCTATGGAATCTCTGGCAATGCTTAACCGCAGCGGTGTGCGTTTTCGCTCGCTGAAAGTTCAGACGGCCAATCTTGAGGATGTTTTTCTTACGGAGGCTTAGAGACTAATGAAGAAGGTATTATTTCTTGCCGTCAAAGACCTGCGGGTGCTGCTCAGTGATAAGGGTAATATTTTTTGGGTCTTTGGTTTTCCGGTGCTGTTTGCACTGTTTTTTGGTGTTCTATATGCCGGTGCCGGCGATGGGCCGTCGGGGATGAAAATCGGTGTGGTAGACGAGGATAAGTCCGAGTTTTCAGGCTCGTATATATCAAAGCTGGAGTCCGACGAGGCATTAGAAATAGTCCATCTGAGCCGGGAAGATGCAATTGAGCAGGTAAGAAAGGGTAAAATATCTGCTGCGGTTATCCTTAAGGAGGGCTTTGGTGAGGGATTCGAAGCGTTGTTTAACAGCGACGACCCAAGGTTGGAGGTAGCTGCGGACCCTTCACATAGGATGGAAAGCGGGTATCTTCAGGGCCTTCTGGCCAAGGCGCAATTTGAGGCCCTGGGTGATAAATTCATTGACCGAAATTGGATGAGGGACCAGGTTAACCTCTGGCGGGATGAATTGGAAAACGCTAACGACCTCGATGCCGAGCAGGCAGAACTATATCTTAATTTCATGGATTCTTTTGACACCCTGCTAAAGGATGCCAATGAAGAGGGCTTTAATTTAGGCTTTGATGGAGACATATTAAACTTTGCAAAGATGGATGTCAGCAGAGAATATGAAGGCCCTATTACACCGTTTCAGGTTACATTTCCGCAGGTTTTGCTCTGGGGATTTCTTATGTGCACGGCTACATTTGCAATTTCGATTGTGAAAGAGCGAACGAACGGCACTTTCGATCGGTTGCGGATCGGCCCTCTGGGATACGCTCATATTCTTGGGGGAAAAGGGCTGGCGTGTTTTCTCACATGCATCTTAATAATATGTATTCTGTTTTTTGGTGGAAAGGCAATTTTCAAGCTGCCGATAGGCAGCCTGCCGCTATTTATTCCGGCGGTATTCTGCACGATACTGTGTTTTGTTGGCCTTATGATGTTTATATGTACCTTGGGACGCACCGAGCAGAGTGTTGGTGCAGCAGGCTGGGCAATACTTATGATTATGGGCATGTTCGGGGGGGCTATGATGCCACTGGCTTTCATGCCATCGTGGTTACGAGCGTTCAGTCATTTCAGTCCGGTGAAATGGGGCATACTTGCTCTTGAAGGTGCTATCTGGCGCGACTTCAGATTCACGGAAATGATTAGCCCATGTTTGGTGCTATTGGCGATTGGGCTCACGTTCTTTTCGTTGGGCGTTTTTATGCTGCGAAGACAGGAAAACTAACACCAGGCTGAAGTAACATCGATGACAGCGGGCAAAAACACATACACAGCACACGTATTCTTATGTCGTTCCGATCGATGATTATTGAACCCGACGGGTTCTGCCGGTGGTTATTCCACGGTGATTGCCTCGACAGGGCATTCTTCGGCAGCCTCCTGAACGGCATCTTCGTATTCTTCAGGTACCTCATCGACGATAACCTGGGCCATATCTTCGCCCAATTCGAAAACTTCAGGGCAGGTATCCGCACAAAGCCCGCAGGCAGTGCAGGTATCTTCAATTTTGACTTTCATAATAATCCCCTTTGTAATCGATTCCACCCTAGGCGGCTTCCGCCCGGAGCGAATCTTTGACTTCAATACGCCTGTTAGTCCTAAGGACTCCTTACGGAGAAGCGTATTTATTCCGCCAAAAGACAGCGGTTCTGCGATACTGATAACCGACTACGGAATTTACCATTGCCGGCGAAAATGTCAATTTAAAATTTTTGTGGAAATTGTCATTTTTTCTACTATACTACGGATGTACTGGAACCTGGTCATACGCAAGCCAAGCCCATGAATCTGGTCAGGTGGGGAACCGAGCAGCCATGAGCGTGCAGCTTGGTTGTGCCGTGAGTAAACCCGGCCACCTTTGAAATTGACTATTTTCTATTGACAATTGAATATTGAAAATGAACCCAGATGATTTAAAGAAGAGAATTAAGGATTTTGCGCATCGCTGTGTTAAATTGGCATTAGCTTTGCCTAAAACAGTTTTGGGTAATCACATTAAAGGGCAATTGATAAAGTGTTCAACTTCAGCAGCAGCAAACTATCGGGCTGTTTGTATCGCGCAATCGAAACCAAATTTTATTTCAAAATTAAGCATTGTGATAGAGGAAACCGATGAGGCATGTTTCTGGATGTAATTTATTATTGATGAGCAATTATTAAAGAAGCAACGAGTTTCCCCCTTGTTGCAGGAAGGCCGGGAATTGACTTCTATACTTGTATCTTCCAGGAAAACCGCCCGCGGACTTAAAAAAAAGTAACGTTAACGCATTTAATAGTCAATAGTAGATAGTCAATAGTCAATTACAAATGGCTTACACAGTTCTTGCAAGAAAATACAGGTCGCAAACGTTCGATGATGTCATCGGCCAGGACCCTATCGCTCAGACGCTGAAAAACGCTATCAAGACCGACAGGGTCGCGCACGCTTACCTTTTTGCAGGCACTCGCGGCGTCGGTAAGACGACTATGGCACGGGTGCTGGCAAAAGCGCTCAATTGCCTTGCCGTTGATGAGCCTACAACAGAGCCGTGCTGTAAGTGCAACAGTTGTGTTGCGATAAACATCGGCGAAGATATCGACGTCATCGAGATAGACGGTGCGTCAAACAATAGAGTGGATGAGATTCGTGAGCTTCGTGAGAATGTGATATATCGTCCGGCGCGTTCAAGATTTAAGATTTATATTATCGACGAAGTGCATATGCTCACTGTTTCTGCTTTCAATGCACTTCTAAAGACATTGGAGGAACCGCCCAGTCATATCAAGTTTATTTTCGCCACCACCGAGCCTAACAAGGTCATTGCGACAATTCAATCGAGATGTCAGAGATTCGATTTCAACAATATAGGGCCTGCCTCGATAGCCGGGCAGTTGAAGTTCATACTCGAACGGGAAAAGATAAAGTACGAAGAGGATTTGGTCCTGCCGTTAGCGAAAATGGCAAACGGTTCGATGAGAGATGCCCTGAGTCTGCTGGATAGATTAATTAGCACCGGCGTCGAGCCGTTAAGCAGCCGGTTACTTGAGGAGTTTTTAGGCTGCCCGAACAGCGAAAAAATCTGGAACCTCATCGGGCAAATCGGCGACAGCGATGCGGCCGGGACACTTGCCGCGATAGAGGATTTAATCAGTACCGGTATAAGTGAGGTCCAGATAGTCGATTCGCTTATTGATTATATGCGTGATTTGATGGTGGTCAAATCCACAGGCCCGCAGAGCGAGCTTGTGATTTTGACCGGCCAGCAGCGGAAGCGAGCCGGCGAATTAGCTGAAAAATTTGATATTGCCGGGCTTGTTTACAACATCTCGACGCTGGAGAAGCTGCGATGGGCCGTCAAAAACAACGATACAAGCCGGGCACTTTTAGAGGCATCGCTGTTGCGATTTGCCTTAAGCGAGCACTTCCTGAATGTGGATGAGCTTCTTTCGCGATTGCAGGCAGGCGCATCGCCAAACATAAAAAAAAAGCGACCGGCAGCCCGTAACATACCCATCAAGGCCATAGCCCGGCCAACCAAATCGCAAATCAGCAGACCGGCCGATTTGTCCGGACTGACTGATATACACTCGATACAGGACAATTGGCAGAGTCTCCTGGGAGTTATTGCCGCCAAACTCGGGCCGAGTACCGGCGGGCTGTTAAGCTCCGCCGTGCCGGCTCGATTTGAGGATGGCGTGTTGACGCTTGAGTTTGGTGCATCGGCCCAAATGCAGAAAAGAATGTGCGAGAGCAATGGCCGAGCCGAGCAAATCCAGGCCTTATTGAGCGAGCAGTTCTCAATGCCTGTGAGATTGGTGTTTGAAACCGCTGCCGAGAAGCAGACACAAGGCAGGCCGACTGCAAAGCAGCCGAAGACCAGCGGCCAAAGAAGAAATGAGCTTATTAACGACCCCGCCGTAAAGACGGTCCTTCTGGGCCTGGACGCAACAATAACCGGTATCGAAGAAGACTAATAAAAAAGAATTATGGTGGGGCAAGCCCCACCCTACAAAACTGGATTCCTGCTTGCGCAGGGTATGTTTTTAGCCTCAGTTGTTTTATTGGTGGCACGGCCATCTTGGCCGTGTTTTCACGGGCTGGAAGCCCGTGCCACATAAGGAAACTGCTGATTCGGTTGTCTGGCTAAAGACATACTGCGCAAGAATTACATGAAAGCATTTATGAATTATGGGCGTTTATACTGAAACTTTGAACAAACTTATCGAGGAGTTTGAGAAGCTCCCCGGGATTGGGCCGAAGACGGCTGAGAGGCTGGCTTTTTATATATTGAAGGCCGGGCCGACAGAAGCTATGGCGCTTGCCGAGGCGATCCGGGATGTGAAGAACAAGATTAAACACTGCCAAATCTGCTACAATCTCTCGGAAGAACCAATCTGCCAAATCTGTTCCGATGAGCGACGGGATAAAAGCCTGATATGCATTGTGGAGCAGCCAAAAGATATCGTAAATCTTGAGAAAACCGGAGCCTGTAAGTGGGTCTATCATGTCCTTGGCGGTCATATCGCACCGCTTGAAGGGATCGAGCCGGGCGATTTGAGTATCGAGCAGCTTCTTGAGAGGGTACGCGAAGGTGATGTAAAAGAGGTGATAATGGCGACCAATCCTAATATGGCCGGCGACGGCACGGCACTTTATATAAGCTCGCTGCTTAGAGCCACCGGCGTGAAGATTACCCGGCTGGCAAGAGGACTGCCCACCGGCAGTACTATCGAATATGCGAGCGGCAAAATGCTTACCGATGCTATAATCGGCAGACGGGAATTAGAGTAATTTTTCCCTCTGTTTTTAAAGTTTCTCAATT
>SMTZ1_10010507_pt1 | contig 13002 bp, 15 predicted proteins | sample DeeMarSWOR136_30_FD_25667 | JGI IMG/M metagenome (IMG submission 25667) | reverse complement strand
TAATATGCGAAACTGAATAGTAATATTAAGCGCAAAATTGACGATATAAAACCGTGGTTTGAATCCAAATAGTGGGGAAAATTCTTCGCATAATTTTTCGATTTTATCTAATCTAATTCTGTATTTCTGAAATGGAAAGTCCATGCGAAAAGTAAAAACATGCAAAACAGGATTTATTTTTTTAGAGTATGTTTCAAAAAAGGCTTTTATGTCTTCATCGCCACTCACAATTTCTCTATTAATGTCCCTTTTTTTTAGATCAGACAAACCTTTTTCTTGAGGAGAAAATGCCTTGCTTTTAAATTGTTTTAAATTCTTGACTTTTTTAAGTCTTATTGTGTAGTTAATTATTTCTGATGAGAAAATCTCGCTATTTGATTTTTCAATCATTACATTATCAAATGTTTCGATAACAACTTTTATTAAGCTAATTGATCTAATAATTCCTTTTTGCCCTTTAATTTTAACGATATCTCCGACATCAAAGGGGCCTATGGACATCAAAACAATTCCAGTTACGAAATTTGAGAAAATTTCGCTTGAAGCAAATGCTATAGCTGTACTGATAGATCCTGTGAGAATTGCTCTATAAGCGGGATCAATTAGTTGAAACGCAGGAAAACCTTCGATAATTAAATAAACGATTATCAATATTGAGGTAATTTTTACACCAAAGTTAATAATACTCTTCTGTTTAATGGTGATTTTTTTTGTACGGTTTAGCAATAATGTGATAGTTTTATTTGCGAGATATATAATCCCTAAAATTAATAGAAAATAAATAATTGCTTCGAAATCGTTAACAAAGAGCGCCATTCTCACACTTCCTCCATTTTTAATTCAGATTTCGTCTGGTCTGCTTTATAGGAATCCCAGCCATTAAAAACTTCGTTTGGATAAAGAGCTATTACAAGATCTCGTAAAAAGGCATCAGTGTACTGTAAAATAAAGATTGGTTCCTTTACAACAATATAAAGAGTTATTACGCATCGAATTCCCGTAGTATCGATTACTACATCTGGTCTTGCTCCGAAAATTTGCTCATATTTATCAAAAACTGGCGATATTAACCTTTTTAAATTCTCGGGGTCAATAGACTGTAGGATTTCGACGCTTTTTACATATTTTGTAAATTTTTCTTTTCCACTAATAGTTATTGCATCCGTCATTAATTTGATCACAGCTCTTGTCCTCCCCTCTTCAAAAGATATACTCTTTTTTGATATTTTATATGTGAATTTCTTTACTGTTGAGCCGTATATGTTTTGATTAGGAATATAAGCAAAAATGCCATCCAATTCTCTAAGTTTTGTATAATTTAAAGTGATTTCATCAACAATACCTTGAATTCCACTAATTTCAACTAAATCTCCAACACCAATTTGCTCAGAGGCTATAATCATCATACCTGACGCCACATTATTAATCAAATTTCGAAATGTCAAAGACACGGCAACAATCAAAAATGATATTATTGATATCGCAAAATCTGGTGCAATTGCGATTAATAGCATGAAAATAAAGAACAACCAAACAATATTGACAATCAATCCAAAAATAAAGCGAGCAATTCGATTCTTAATTAAATTATCCGAAATATTGACTAAAACTGAGCGAATAAAATACACAATAATGTTAAGAAAAATCAAATCTAGGAGATTTTGTTCCCAACCAGAAAAAAAGTAAATCCAAACACCAATTAAAATAAGTATTACATAAAAAATTATTTTATAAATTTTTTTCATGATATCATATTGCCTCTTTTTTTATTATTTATAAACGGACATATTTATAATTTTAAAATATTTATTAGATTTTATTTTAGAGCAGAGTCGATTTCTTTATAGTAATATGAAAAAGCAGGATATAAAATTGCTTTATCGTAAAATAATTGATATACCAATACCCACATTATATCTTTCAAAAAATTATTTCTCAATTCTTCTTTTTCTTCCTCTGTTTGCTCACTTGGAGTGTTAAATAGGTTTATTTTCTTTAATATCCGCTTTGTTTCGTAGTTATTTTTTAAGGAATTGTAGTCTTTTCCCTTATCGTATTTTTTAATAACTTTAATAATCTGTATAATTAAAGCATCAATTTGAAATAATTTTGATTCCTCCAAAATCTCATTTAAATTATCCGCGTAAAAATATAAACCAAAATTTCTTAAAAGATACTTAACATCTTCAAGAATCATAGGATCCATTGTTAATAGTGGATTTTCCTCTTTTTCAATAATTGCTCTACCAAATTTTTTCCTTAATGTCAAAACCTTTTCCTTAAGGGAGAAAAGGTCCGTTACTTCTTCTTTATACTTTTTTTTTATGCTAGATAATGCCAAAATGGTTGGAATTAGAACAATAGCAATGTTTTGCGAAAATTTTGATAAAAATATTAAAAATATTTGTTCTGTAGATGTACTTATTAAGCTAGCATCGTACAAGTAATAAAAAAGTAAGATTGTTCCGAGAAATATTATAATTCCATAAATTAGATATTGCTTAATGTAAAAATTTCTCCTTTTATTCGATAGAAGTTTTTTATATCGTAATTTGGTCCTTCGAGCTACGATTTTTGTTTTTAGTTTAAATCTTTGAAAAGGCTTTATTATTTTTTTTTCAATTTCTTTACCTTTTTCAGTTTCTTGCTCGTTCATTAGGCTCAGTTAAATGTTTATTTTTATGAATTTCTTTTTATTTAAAAGCGATAGCAATAGAACAGATTTAAATATATCGTTCGAATTTATAGCACCTAAAGATATTCTTGCTTTTCTATTGGCAATTATTGCAATTGGGAGTAATTTTTCAGAGATAGTTACGCAACTAGAGAAAAAACATAGGTAATTTTAAATTGAATGACATTCTTAGGACTTTCTTTAATTAAATCATAGTTAGTAGATTATTCGGAAGATCCAGCTCTCTCTTCTGGATGTTTCACGTTATTACGTTCAATTTGTTTTTGAGCTAGAGATTTTCTCAAATCTGTTAACTTATTTTCTTTTAACTTGATGTCCCTTTCTTTTTTTATTACATCTTTTTTCTGACTTAGTAACCCTTTTTGTTCGTTTACGTAATCTTTTTCAAGATTTAACACTTTTTCATCTGGTTGCGCTGCTTTAACTGCTTTAACATACGCTTGCTGTTTTTTCGCTAAATTAAGACGACCTTTAGATACATCCATTTGTTTATCAGCGAGCATTTCTTTTTCCTTAGCGATTTGTTTCTCCGACTCGGCGATATTTTTATTAAATTCAGCAATTTCAGTATTAATCTTTGCAACTCTCTCGTTATATTCTGCGGAATTTTTTTGGGTCTTTAATTCATCATCTGGAATTTTTAGAATTGCTTTTAATTTCATCTTTTTCTCAACTACTTCTTTTTGTTTCTCAGCTAACTCTTTTCTAACCTTTGATACTTCCTGCTCTTTTTTTAGGAGAGCTTCTGTTGCTCTTGCTCTGTCGAATTCTAATTTCGATAATGTTTTTAATTGCTTCGCTAAATGTTGTTCTTCTTTTCCTAAATTTAAATTTTCTTCCGCTAATTTTTCAACTTCATTAACATCTGTCATGATTTTCACCCTTTTTTTTAATCTTTACTACATTATTTTCCTTTATTTGGTAATATCTTTATTCCTTTTTTAACTTAAAAATATTTTAGTTTTAATTTAAAAATTAAGTGTTTAAAATTTCTACTATTATGAATTTTTATTTTCCTTAAACACAACTCTCGTTACATCAATAAAAATTTATTAAATTTTATTGATTACACTAAGTTAAATTTCATAATTTTTTACCAAAATTAAATCGTTTTTACAGGAGAGAAAAAAGATGAAGAACTGAAAATTACAATTATTGATTACAATTTAAAAAAGTTTACATTAAAAGAATCACAATTAGTTGTATCTAATCTTCGAGATATAGAAAAATCAACGATAAGATGGATAAATATTAAAGGCTTACATAATCCCGAAATCATTGAACAAATTGGTAATCAATTCGATTTACATCCTTTACTTTTAGAAGACATTGAGCACATAGAACAGCGTTCAAAAATTGATAATTACGAGGATCATTATTTTGTTGTTTTGAAAATGCTATACTTAGATAAGGAAACTGAGGAAATTGAACCCATACAAGTAAGTTTGGTGTTTGGTGAGCAATTCGTTTTAACTTTTCAAGAGAGAGAAATTGGAATTCTTGAAATAATTCGTCAGCGACTAAAGAGCGGTAGAGGGCGAATAAGAAAAATGAAATCCGATTATCTCGCGTATTGCATTTTAGACGCTATTATTGATAACTATTTCGTAATTTTAGAAAACATGGACGATAAAATTGAAACTTTAGAGGATGAATTAATCGAACATCCCACTACTGAGACTTTACAAAATGTATACAAGTTGAAAAGAGGGAATATTATATTTAGAAAGTCCGTCTGGCCTCTCCGGGAGGTTATAAATCGATTACAAAGAGAGGAAACGGATCTTATTAAAGAAGAAACTAAAATATATATCAGAGACCTTTACGATCACACGATTCAGATTATTGATACTGTGGAAAATTTCCGTGATATATTAGGGGGTATGATGGACTTATATCTTTCGAGCATAAGCAATAAAATGAACGAAATAATGAAAGTACTCACGATTATATCAACAATTTTTATTCCCATAACATTTATTGCGGGAGTTTATGGAATGAATTTCCTCTTTATGCCCGAACTCCAATCGCCTTTAGGTTATCCAATTACTTGGATAGTTATGATTATAATAGCAATTATATTGTTATTCTTTTTTAAAAGAAAGAAGTGGTTATAGAAAACATCTATTTTTACTTTTCAATTTTTAAATTTCTTTTTTCTCTTCTTCTTTTTTTTCGTCCTCTTGGTCAAGTCTTTCTATTTCTTCCTGTGATACATCTACAAGGTCTTCAATTCTCTCCAAATACCTTCTAATTGATCCTAATTTTAAGTCCTTCCCTTCCTCTTTCCTAAAAAATAGTCCAATGTTGCTATCTTCTCCGAGTTTTAAAACTATTAGCGAAATCTCCTCTGTTTCAAATACTAATCTTTTATAGTCATCAATTTTAAATTCGCATATATCGTAGAGTTTTTTAATGTGAAGCAGCATCTCTGCGAGATTTTCACCTAATTTGGGGATGTTGATTGGGTGCTCAAAAGTGGTTTGGAAAATAGTTCCATTGTTGTAGAACATTGCTATGTGACAAACCTCTGGTAATGCCCTTTTTATGCGTTTAATATTCTGAAAAACCATATCTCATCACTTTATTATTAAATTTCTAAATTTAGATGTAATATTATTAATTTTGATTTTAATCGACTCAGGTCCATATCTAATTAGGAAATACAATACTAAAATACTTATTGCTATGATTATCAAAATTATGATACCAACGAAAAAATAAAACACAACCAAATAATAAATCGACACGATAAATAATTGAAGATTTGTGGTCGTAAAACCCAATTTAAAGAATTTTTTAAAGGTGATTGGGCGTTTATTTTGTTCGGCCAAATTCATGACAAGGATGTTATCTCCTAATGGAGTTAAATTATCTCCCCAATTCGCACCTATCGCGAGACTATAATAAAATCGATTACCAGGTGCGAGTAGCGAATTATCCACCATATCCCCTATTATTGGCGTCAAAACTTTTGTTATTGGAATATTATCAATGTTACTACTAAAATAGGCTGAAATCCACAAGATTACTATTAATTGGGTAAATAAATCGTTCCCTCCAATTATCGATAAAAGATTCCCCATCAAATCGACAATTCCTGTGATTTCCAGACCCCCTGCAATTACGAAAATTCCAAGGAGATAAAGAATTAATTCAAAATCTATTTTAGAAATCAAATCCTTGGGTTCTATTCTGCTTAAAACGATTAAGATTAAAGCAATAGTTAACGCTATCATGTCCATTGAAATCAAAGTCGATGGTACTGTTATCATTAAAACAAATAAAATTAATAGAGAAAAAAGCGAATAATAGAGTAATTTTTTATTCTGCACAACATTCCACACATTAAATTCTTCTAAAACTTTCTTGCTCTCTTCTGGAATCACCATTTCCTTCTTATAAAGAAAGATGAAAAATATAATTGTAGGGACAAATATCATTAATGAAACTAAACCAACATTCAAAAAAAATTCAAGAAAGGATATTTCAGCATAGGTTGTTATTAATATATTTGGAATAGACGAAATTGGAAACAGCGTACCTCCAATATTTACCAAAACCGCTTCCGTTAATATGTAGGGGGAAGGATCGGTATTTAACATACGCGAAATCGTAATAGTAAGAGGTATCAACACAATTACGGTTAATATGTTATTTAAAATCGCGGATATAATTATCGTTATCACGCATAAGATTATCATTAGACGAATTGGTTTTCCTTTTGATAGTTTTATAAGTCTTGCGGCAAAAAATTGAAATAGGCCGGCTTCGTGTGATATTGCTACAATCAGCATCATTCCAATTATCAATATTAAGGAATGAAGATTGACGAATCCGTCTTGTTGAGAACCAAATAAAAGATCTACTATAATAGAAAAATCTAATCCCTCAAGAAAAATTAATACGAAGTAAACAATTACAGCTCCAGCAAGCGATGCAATTGCTCTATTTAATTTATTAGTAATAATTAGAATTATCACACCGATAAAACATAATCCAATGATTATTGCGCTGAAGATTATCTGAATTTCACCCGAATTTTTCTTTGTATTTTAACATATTCTTTAATCCTTTCTAAACATTTTGTTAAAAAAATATTAATTTTTCTTGTTAAAATGTAAAAATTTATAATTCAAAAAGGACCTACATCTAGTTTATTTTTAATTCATCTTTTTTTTCCTTTAAAATGTAAAAATCTCTATCAAGCATCAATATCATTCTTTTTACAATTGAAAATGTTTGTATTAATATTTGCGGGTCTACTCTCTCCCAGGTATCTTCTTTACTATGCGTATATCGAGTTGCTGCTCGCGTAGTAATGTCAATAACACCAAATTTCCTCAAATGAAAAGGAATTGAGTCGGTATGAGCTCCAACTGTTACATTGAACCCATGTATCTTTATTTTTTTTTCATTTGCGGCCGTTTTAAGATAATGACTTAATAACGGTGCTATTTTTTTTTTAGGGAAAAAACCATACGATTTTACATATTCAATATTGTATTTGGGTTCTTCTAGTAATGAAACCATGTCAAAATTGATTTGAAATGTTTTTCCTCGCGTAAATTTCCCTTCTCTTCGATTAAGAAAATTTCTTGATCCCATAGTACCCTGTTCTTCTGCTGAAAATTGACAAAACCATAAATTGAAATTGTCTAAAGGTTTCTTAATAAAAATCGAACTCAATTCAAAAACAATTGACATACCGGAAGCATTATCTAAGGCACCGGGAGAATCATTTCTAGTTCTGAAAAAAAGAAGGAACACATTAATAAGCAACACTAATGCTGATAACACATAAATAAAAAGTTCGAAGAAGAAAATGATTACTTTATGGTCCTCAGGAATCACATCTAAGAATAAATTTGAAGTAAAATGTGAAAAAATGAGTAAAGTTTCAACGATAATCCAGGATGAAAATAATGCGATCCTCCATCTGGTTCTAAAAGTCTGAGATTTTGTATCTAGGTGCGCTGATATTATAATATCCCCTGCTTTTTCTTTAGTTAACAAATTAGCTGGAACCGTGGCAATCACATTAGTTCCTGTACGAATTTTCCCTAAATTACGCTCCCACCACCTAAAAAATTCAGGATGCCTAATATCCTTTAAAAGCGCAATAGAAACAATAAAAATTATAAATATTATACCAAATACAACGATTCTCCGTAAATAACTTAGAAATAATAAAATCAATACAAGTGTCATATTCATTATGATGATTATTTTGAGAATCCCTGCTGAATAAAAAGTTGAAAAAGGAAATTGTTCTTGTAGAATATCCTCTTTTTTATAACCAATTTTATTAAATGAATCAACAGCAAGTTCTACTGCTTTTTTTTCACCTTCCGTTCCAGCTAATCTGGGAAAGTGAAATAATTTAATACAATTTGAAAATCGTTTACGTTTATCGCTGTATTCAATAAAATCAAGGTCTTCCATTTAAATCCAATTCTTATAGTTAAAATGAGAAATAATATTAGATATTATTGAAAGATATCGTTTTCTATTCGGCAAATCTTTTAAAAATTGCTAAACCTAGAGTTATTCTTGCAATTCCATTAAGCACTAACAAGATTGCGAGAATATATATTAGAATGAGATTTTCCAGTGTGAGCGAAAACATTATCCATATTGAAAGCGCGGTAGTTATTGCTCCAACTACGATAATAATAGCACGAAACCAAACTGGGACCTCCTTAGCCGTCAATCCTCTTACAAACCGTGCAAGTCCGAGAATTAATAATGCGCTTGCCAAAATTAAAATTAAGGTTTCAATAGTTAAAGTAGGATCCGTTAAATGTAAAATAATTGTCACTATTGCAACAATTATAAAGATTGTACCCGTAATAACCTTCATTAATTTTACCCAATTACTAAGCTCTTTATCAGTTCCACCGTTTATTATCCTTGCTAAGCCTAAAATCGCTAGCGCAAACGATATAATTGTAATAAGAGTTAGAATTGCTAAATCTGAAAAAATCCATACTATTATTGCTAAAATTATTATCACTACTCCAAAAATAATATTTATAGCGCCTAATCTTTTCTGGGATTTTTCTGTACTCATAACTTCACCTTTTAATTAATTCTTTATTATTTCATTTTTTTCTAATATTTAGAATTATCAGATAGAACTGGTTGTTTTTTTTTAAATAATTTGCTTTTATGTTTTAAAAATTGATTTTTTTTATCTTGTCTTATAGTATTCGAATCCTTTTTTTATTCGTTCATATTTAATATTTGTTTTTTTAGTATCTTGAATCAATTAGTGACTTTTTTTACTTTTTTTTTCAAAAAATTTTCTAAATAAATCATCATTAGTCGGAGCCTCATCATCTTCTCCAAATAAATTATAAAAAATAGTTCTTCTTAAGCATTCGAGAAGGCTTCGATAAGTATTTTTTCTTTTCTTGTACAACGCGCATGTTTCGAAAACAATAGGCGTCCATGGAGCTAATTTATGGGGGGGATCGTACCAAAGGCCTTCGTTCTTTAAAATCTCGATCATTTTATTCCGCTTTATAGTACCTTTGAGATCTTTCTTATTTAACATCACGATTAATGGTATTTTCTTAATTAAGGCTCCCTTCGTTGCTTTTTTTAATTCCTTTAACGCATCAATGTTGTCTTCTAATAATTGCTTTTGAGAATCCACGACATAAATAATTCCATTTGTCCCCTCCAATACCTGCTCTCTTAAAGGATAAAATTGCTTTTGTCCAGCTACAGTAAATATTTGAATTAGTATATTATTATTTTTTCTAGATTGAAAGATCGCTCTATCAAAATACAATGTAGCCCCATCTTTCTTGCTAACCGATTTTACTGGGCTTTTTGGAAGAATTTCTGTTTCATTCTCTTGCGTAAAACGATATAAGGTATTTAACGCAGTGGTTTTGCCAGAGCCCGCCATTCCCCAATACAATATTTTAAAAATTACTTGATTCTCTTCTGGTGTTTTCTCCATTTATCTTCTCCGATTGATTCAATAACCCTTGATTAGTTGATTATTATTTTAGCTTTACTCGTTTCCACTCTCTCAGAGTGTCTTTTCCAATTAGATTAGATTTTTAAAAGGTATTTTATTTTCCAGTATTTTTAACGGCAAATTCAAGAAGTATTAATTGTGGCGATAGATCTTGTTCATGTTCAACAATATCTAAATTAAAATGATCCGTTAGAAGTTTTTTATAGAAGTGGGTGAAAAATGTTGAAAAATTTTCGTCTAAATCGTGGAGTCCTTTGAAGATAAGGCGATTCTCTCGGATTTGTATGTCCAAAGTATTGAACCATCTGAAGCCGGTTTTACCAAAAAATTCCGTCGAAAATGTCCCATATTTTTTTAATGTATCTTCATTCATGGGTACTTCAACTAGAAATTTTAATATATTTGCAAATAGAGTAGAATTGTCTTCTGCGATAGCGTTTAATTCTTCTTGTTTGAGAAGAGAAAGCAATTTGGTAAACATTCTCTTAGAGATCGTTATCATTTCATTGGTTTGATTGAATAATTCTAATTTAAGCCAGTTTTTCATAGCGTCTTTTCCCATTATGCCACGCGTTTTTCCTGTTTGTTTAGCCATTAAATTTAAATTTTTAAGAGTTTTTTCAGAAACTCTAAACGATAAAAAATTATTGCGTTTTCTTTTTGTTTTATCCGTCATTTTTTTCCCTTTTTTAAGTCCTAATTTTTTTTCGACTTCTACATAACATTAATATGTTTTCAAATGCTTTTAAAGTTATCGATTGAATAAATTGTTATCGAATGATAACATTTAAATACTTTGTTATTCTATATTATCAATCATAAATAACGAAAAAAAAGGTGAAAATAATGGCTGAAGCAAAGAAAATAAAGGTGAAAAAGGAGGAAGAAAAGAAAGAAAACTCGAGAGAGATTGCTTTAAGGCATTTCTATCCGTTTTCGTTGTCTCAATCTATGGATCATTACTTTAACAAGATGTGGCGCCGATTTGAAAATCTAATGGCTCCCATAAAAGTTTGGCAAGACGAACCAATATTCAGGATACCACTAGCAAATATCACAGAAAACAACAATACTTTCTCTATATCTCTAGAATTACCTGGCATGGAAAAGGATAACATACAAATTAACTTAATAGAAGACCGATTAGAAATAAAAGGTGAGAAGAAGGAAGAACGAGAAGAAAAAGCAGGTAGTTACATTAGAAAAGAATACAGCACTTCAACTTACCATCGAGTATTTAAAATACCCGAAAACACAACCGAAGCCGATCTCGATGCAACCTACGATAACGGTGTTTTAAAAATCGTTCTTACTAAGAAAAAATTGGAGGACAAAGAAGCAAAATCAATTGAAATCAAATAATTTTTCTTTTTACTATTAAAATTTAATGAAAAATAGGAAGTGGTAAAAATGGGAAGAAATAATGGCCCGCAAAAAAAAAAGAAACAAATCAAAAAACGAAAATATTTCCACGACGATTACGACGATGTGCTTTCTGGGGAAGTGTATATTGAAATAGAAACCCTAGATGAGGAAGACGAAGAAAACGAAGAGTGGGATAGTTTTGAATACGATTATTAAAATTAGTAAAATTAAAAAAAACAAATAAAATGGGTGAACCAAAATAGAAAATTTAGAAAGTTTAAAAAGAATTGCCGAACAACACGCAAATTTGGCTGCAATGGAAAAACAGACCTCAATAAATCTAAGAGATCTCTCAAAATTAACTCTTAAGCGATCGCAAGCGCGCGAGAAATTCTTTAAAAAAGAGCTAGAAATGGCGAAAATAAAACGCGAAATGGCTGATAGCGCCAAGAATTACATAAAAATGAAGCAACAATTGAAAGAAATTGGAGCATCAGAAGTATCAGAAGAAGAAATTAAAAGAGAAAAAAACAACGCTATTTACAACGATCAAATGGCTAAAAATCAAATTGAACTCGCAGAGATTAACACCAAAATCGTGAAACTAGAGCAAGAAATCGCTAAAGAGAAAGGAGATCTTGCGAGAGAACAACAAAATGTCGCTATGACCCGAGAAACACTAGCAAAAAAACAAATGGCGTATATTAAAATCGTTAACGAAAACCAACCTCAAGAACGAATTTTAGCTGCAGAAAAGGAATACACGAAGGTACAAAAACTGCTCATCGAAGACAAGAAAGCGAAGTTGAAACAAGAGAATAGAGTAAAAGAAAGGGAGAATAAATTAGCTGACTTAAGAAAAGAATATTCTGCAAAATTGGCTGAGCGAGAAAAAATCAGGCACGCTGATGTTACAATCGTTGAGACCATACCTGCGGCGTAAGAATTTGATTCCTATAGATTTCGTTATTTGGCTTAAGTAAATTTAAACCTTTTTTTTTAAAAATTTATGTTGAAGAATTTGAAAAAATATGAATAAGAAAATAGAAAAGGCACATAGTCACTAATATAAATGGAAAAATTAATAATACTTATTTGGATTTCGCTAATACTTGCGATAATAACTTCAATAGGTTTTATTATTGCTATTTTCCAAGAAAAAAGAGAAGGAAAAACGGATAATATTGTTCTATGCGTGTTTTTGGGCGGAATAAGTGCGGTTTTAATCGTTCTTATAGTGCAATTCGCCCAAGCTATATTAATATGAAGATATACCAAAGATTTATTAAAAAATATTTAAGAATTAATCGAAAGAAATAATATTAATAAAAAAAAGGAGATGATTAATTAAATTGATTCCAAAATCGCTCTTTGAGAGATTAAATAATACATTTGTTTACATCTATGTATCTAATTCAACGCGAGAGTTTGGTGGAAAACTAATTTCCCTTATCGAAAACGATATTGTTGTTTTGGAAGATAAAAATAACAACTTGGTTTATGTTCCAAGGTCCGAAATAATTGCAATTACTGAGAGAAGATAAAAGCCAAATAATCAAAGCGATTATTTATGACGATATTTCTTCTCTAGTTATATTTTTTAAATATTCTTTTTCCACCTATTGCTGCCGAAGTACAAATTTATTAAGAAAATAATGAAAAAAGGAAAAAAAAAGTTATTACAATCCTTTTGGACCGTTTTGATAAATTTCATAGGCTTCGTCCACGGAGATGTTTTCGTGAACGATGCTCCTAACAGCCTGTATCATACCAATTGGGCTATCGCTTTGAAAAATGTTCCTTCCCATATCAACTCCAACAGCTCCTTTCTCTATGGCGTTCTTTGACATTTGAAGCGCGTCTCTTTCAGCGATTTTTTTCCCTCCGGCGATAACTACTGGTACGGGACATATCCCAGTGACATTTTCAAAATTCTCGCAATAATATG
>SMTZ1_10019026_pt1 | contig 13003 bp, 12 predicted proteins | sample DeeMarSWOR136_30_FD_25667 | JGI IMG/M metagenome (IMG submission 25667) | reverse complement strand
CTCAAGGAAGTCCGCGGCAACAAGCGGAAGGCGGCCAAAGTACTCCAAATCGACTACACCACCTTGTTCGATAAATTCAAGAAGTACGAGATCGACAAAGACCTCCGGTAAAGGATCAGACTATCCAGGGATGGGAGGTCGGGCCCCGCCGCGAGGCGGGGCTTTATTGATCCCGGCGGTCGATCCTACAGAACTCGATTCCGCCCGGCCGAATTCAGATCATAATGGCGGTGGCCATCGGACCGACCACGGCGGAGACGCTTGATCGTGTCATATCCCGGGCAGCTACTTTCTCAGCATCAGGGCGACCCCGGCTGATATCATCACCGTTCCGGAGCCTTTGCGCAAGCGGCTAAAACCTGTTTCACCCTGAAAGAGCCTCCGTGCCTGACAGGCCACCATCGAATAGGAAAGAAGCACGGTCATCACAATGCTCGTAACCGTGGCCACGATCGCCAGCATATCAACTGTCTCAAGCGCCTCAAATTGGAAGAAGGCCGGGATGAAACTCAGGTAAAACACGATCGCTTTGGGGTTGCTGAGAGTAACCAGAAGTCCGCTTATAAGACAGGATATGTGCGCCGTGCAGTCCGGCTTTGCCATCCGCGCAGGGGTAGCCTGGCGCCACATACGGAGGCCCTGCCAGATCAGATATATACCGCCACCGTACCGCGCGATCAGAAAGAGCGGCTCGAACATCTTGGCCAATGCGGCCAGGCCGTAGACCGCCAGGATCAGAAAAACGAGGTCACCCACAACGATGCCCAGGGCAAGCATGGCCGCCTGTCTGAATCCGGAAGTGATAGCCCGAGACACACACGCGAGCACTCCGGGCCCGGGTGTGGTGGCTAATAAAAGAGTGGCCCCGGCCAATGCTACCAGATTAGTTGTTTCCACGGTATCCTCTCTCGCTGTCGGGACGCACTTCCAGGGCCAGACCGGTCGCCAGACTCAGATCTGGAAAAGATACTGCAGTTTAGCAAAGAACTGCCTCTGCGTCAAGCGACTGGAGACGACCAGCCGACCATCCAACCGCTCCTCCTCCAGTTCGCCATAGCTGTGGGTGGAGCCCAGGTAGAAAACGGAGAACGCATTCAGCCGGTATGTCAGTAACGGGTCAATCGACCACTGTTTCTGGAAGTCATCATATTGAACCACCAGACGCACGGCGAGGGGTCTTGACGGCTGGTAGTTGATGCGGGTCCGGTATATGTGTCCATCATACAGCTCCTCCCCGGATTCCAGTTCGCCGGCGCGAGCGTAGTCCAGCCACTGTTGCACGGACAAACGTTCATGCAGCTTCAGCACGGCTGAGAGTCCGAGATCGAGCATCTCGCCCATAGTCCCGTATCGGCGTGCGATTTTGTGCCCGAACTCGGCATCGGCTGTCAGTTGAATCAGATCGCCCAGTTGAAGGGTGGCATCCTGATAGGCGTACCAGACGTTGTCGAATCGGACACCTCCGAAGTTCTCGACCGTGCGGACATACTGCGAGTAGAAGCCTGCCTGAGCGGCCCTGAGGCGCGTCCACAGGTTCAGTTCCAGTGTCCGGTAGTTTTCCCGGCCGTCAAAACCCCACTCGCGGTGAGCCCTGATATGAGGGTTGACGGTCTCGAACAAACCAGAGGGCGGCCGCTGGTTGTACCCAATGACGGTTATCACATTTCGATAATCGTTCTGCCGTATGAATCCGTTATGCTGGCGATAGGTCGGAGAGCATTCCTGATAACCCAACGACGCATTCCAGGTGCTTGTCCACCATCCGAGGTAGCCATAGCCGAAATATCCCCAAAAGGACTCACCATCAAAAGCCCTCGTGTATTTATCGTCGAAGGTGGCCTCCGGATCCGGGATCTGGTTGGTCAATTCAGCGTCATCGATTTCCTCCACGTGACTCAAGGTGAGGTGGTACCTCGCCCGCACGCTGGGAGACAAGCGAAACAGGCCGTCATGGGTCAGGGAGGATCCGGATCCGCCGTCATCGAACCGCTAGTCGGTGAGTATCGCTCCCACTTCGGAGCCTTCGCCCACCGAATGCCTGATCCTGAGGATGTTGGAGGTGCTTTTTCCGGCCAGCAGGTAGTCGCTGCGCTCCCTTGACGGCAGGATGACGGGTGATCGTTTGTCCCTGGCCAGGAGATAACCGAGGCTGGTGCGGCCGGAGCGAAACGTTGCTTTGGCGGCCAGCTCGGGGTCATTGATCATTCGAGTATACACAGTGCGGATGGCCGCCCTGAACAGATCGCCGCCTTCCTGAAAGAAGGGACGTCGTTCCGGATAGAAGAGAGTGAAGGTGGTATTGACGTCGATCTGCCCGGCATCGGCTTCGATCTGGCTGAAATCAGGATTGATAGTTGCTTCAAAGGTCGCATTGGAGGAAACCGAGTATTTGCCCCAGACCGAGAGCTCGCCATCCGCATCCTCGTTCGTGAACTGGTAGGGTGACTCAATGTCCCCGGTGCCGGTCAGGCTGCCCGCCTGGTATCCGATCAAGCCGGGTGTTATTTCGATTCCCCGGCCGGGGGCCACGCCCGCGACGCCCCTGACCGTCCCCCATTGGCAGGGCCAGCAGTTCTCATTTCGATCGTAAGCCGCCCACGAGTACTCCGCCACCGTCTCGCGCGGGTGGTTTCGACAGAAATCCACCCTCCAGACCTGTCCCTGCGTGTTGGGGAAGCGAAGGGATGCAAACGGTATGGCCAGCTCCACCTGATAACCTGAATCGGTGACGCTTCCTGCCGATTCCCAGATAAGATCGTAGCCGGGTTCTTCGCCGCCCGTGGCCGCCCACATGGCGTCGCCCTGGACACCGAACGGATTCACCGAGAGGATATAGGCCCAGGCCGCTTCCCCATACGTGTCCAGGCAGAACCGTACATTGTCGTCGTTGCCGATCTGGTCCCGTTCACAAAAGGACGCCCGGACGGATGAGGGGTCATCATGACATACAAAGGCCACATACAGTTGCTCTTCGTCGTACGTCAGATATGCTTTCGTCTCGACCGGCGGCTGGGTTTGGTCTCCCGGGTAGTGCTCGACGAAGTTGGCCGCCCTGGCGGCGTCGCGCCAGCCGACGTCCTGAAGGGCGCCATCGATTTTGATTTCACCCGAGGTCGGTGTTATGTCGAGGGCGGGCCGGTAGACCGGAGTGAAATCGGCCCGGGCATGGTTCACCACCGAAGTGATAATTAACAGCAGGGACAGCATATACAGCTTGATTCGATTGTTCTTCATCTTCCTGGTCCTCATCGCAAAATTGCTCGACACCGGGATCGGAGGCGATCACCGTCTTCTGTCTTTGAAGAGAGACGAGGGCGCGGTTTCCGGTGCCGGGGCAACCTATGCGCTCGCAAGAAGGACCCTGGTTGTGCCGTCCGGGGTATCCCGGCCGACCGGCTGTATCCCGTATTCCGGTCCGCACCCCCGCTCAGGTGCTTTGCGCGGTGCGTCTGCCATCCGAGCGTCGCCCGAACCGTATCCGTACCGACTTCTTCAGTAAAAGAGACGAGAAAGAACTTGTTGCGTTTCATGAATTGATTTTGCTACATTGATGAAGCAGGATCATAACTATTCGGACCCAGCCGCAACCGGGCAGATCGGCCGGAGTCCATAATTCATGGAGGTGACGCGATGGAACTAAGACACTTCAAACTGGTGAAGGCGATCGTCGATGAAGGCACGATGACCAGGGCTGCCAGAAAGCTCTACGTGTCGCAATCCGCGCTGAGCCATCAGTTGCGCGAACTCGAGGTCGAGTTCGGGGCGCCGCTGTTTCATCGGCACAAGAAGCGTTTAGTGTTGACCGATCTCGGTCGGCGCGTCTTGTCCTCGGCCGGAGCGATTCTCTGCGAGGTCGAGCGGGTCCGGACCGACGCCCGGCGGCTCGTCACCGGGGAGGGCGGCCGCCTGCGGTTTACCACCTCCCGGTACACCTGTTATCACTGGCTGCCCTGCCTGATGAAGTCATTCCGAATGGCTTTTCCTGATGTAGAGTTGTCGCTAATCGGTTCTGCCACCAGCGATCCCGTAGGCCGCCTGCTGGCCGGGGAACTGGACGTAGCCATCGTGACGGATCGGACCGCCCATCCGCGTTTACTCTACAAGAAGCTGCGTGACGATGAACTTCTGGTATTAGTCCCCAACGGGCATCCGTGGCAGGGTCGGAGCCACGTGTCCGCGCGAGACTTCGCGGGGGTCGACCTGATCATTTACGACGTCCCCGGCAACGACAGCCTCTTCGTCCGCAAAGTGCTTGTCCCATCCAGCGTCAAGCCCCGCTCCCTGACCAGACTGCCGCTGACCGACGCCATGATCCACATGGTTATGGCCGGGATGGGAGTCGCTATACTCGGCCAATGGACACTGGAGCCGTACCTGGATGAGTTTGCCACGGTGCGGATAACCCGCGGCGGTCTGCACCGGAGCTGGTATGCGGTTACCCTCAGGGATAGTCACCAGCCTCTGTATGTCCGTGGATTCATCGAGTATCTGTCCAAAGAACCTCGGGAGTAGCAGCCCGGGGCGGTCAGGCTCCCGTGGCCGGACAACCACGAGCCGCCAGGAAAAAAACGGTTGACAGACGAAACAGAATTGACTAGATATCGTTATATGTACATAAGCAGTCATCTCGGGTCAGTCGCGGACGACTGAGGAATCATGTATGGACGAGCGGATCTATAGTCGATATTTCAAGGCTTTCGGGGAGCCGTCGCGGTTCAGAATTCTGCGCCTGCTGACAGACAAGGCATTGACAGTCAATGAGATAGTCGAGAAAGTCGGCCTCTCCCAGTCGACCGTGAGCCGGCACCTGGGTGTTTTGCGCGAGGCCGGCATTCTGACCGACCGGCGGGCCGGCCAGCAGGTTTATTACAGCCTGAATAAAGGGGTGGTGGAAGATTGCTGTACCAGCTTCTGTGACTGCCTTGAGATTCCACGGCCCGGCCGGAGAAAAAGAAAGAAATAAAACGGAGCTAATTTTTTTTGAAACATATATCGAGCTATCTGCATATATAGATATGCGCAAAAGAATCTCAAGGAGGTGCGCCATGTTCTCGCTTCTGAACCTGATCAGTTTGCCGGAAAGCCAGGGTGGTTTTGGCCCGGATTGGCCCCGCCAGGCTATCTCTCAGCTGTTCGCGCTCGACCCTTGGCACGACCGCTCCGTGGTCGCCGACTCCGACCGAGCCTGCTCGCACGAACTGGCGCTGTGCTGTGAATAGAACGTTACGGTGGCCCGCGAGGGGTGGGCTGTAATCTTAAGCCGGAGAAAGGAGAGTTGAGCGTGACACGATATGTCATTCCGCGCGTGGCTCACTGCTGCAGCGGCAGTGAGCCAGCGTCCCGGGCAGGACGTTAAAAGGCCTGTCTGTATCCCGTCTGAGGAAGACCACACCCCGCCTGACCTTCGCCCCGGCGGGGTGCGGCATGGCCTGCAGACCGTGCAATCAGGTGCAATCTAATCGATGCTGTTACCAGAATCATGGAACGGGCCGGTATCCGCGAACTTCCAGAATCCTGTTGACAATCGGCCGTTTTGTCTTAGCTTTCAACACTGAACGGGCGCGCGGCGCCCCACGCCGCCGAAGCGATGTCGGGTTGGGCTTACGGAGCGGCATATCGCCGAAACCTGGCATTTCTTACGGTGGTTTAAGAAGTTAAGACCATGTCAGGCGCGAACGGCTCAGTCATTAACCGCAACGTTCTGATGCTCAACCAGAACTACGAACCGCTGACCGTCTGCCCGGCGCGGCGGGCCATCGTGTTGCTCTTTCAGGGCAAGGCGGAAATGATTGAGACCGCCGACGGGCTGAGAGTTCACACCGTCTCAACGAGTTACCCGGTGCCGTCGGTCGTGCGCCTAGCGCGGTATCGCCGGGTACCGTTCCGCTACATCATGCTGACTCGCAAGAACATCGTTATGCGCGACGGCCACCGCTGCCAGTATTGCGGCACCACCCGGGGCTCCATGACGATTGATCATGTCACGCCCAGGAAGCTGAACGGATCCGACACTTGGGAGAACATGGTTTGCGCCTGTATCAAGTGCAACAACCTTAAGGGCGACCGCACACCGGAGCAGGCCGGCATGAAACTGATCAAGCGGCCGACCCGGCCGTCGCATATCACGTTCATCCAGCGCCATCTGGGCGCCCACGATCACGGTTGGCGGCCGTATCTGTTCATGGATTAGCGAGTCAGAAATGTCTGCGGCAGCGGTGACCGGGGTACCAATGCCGAGACACTACAACTAATTGACCGCCTTTTTATTAGCGGCTTGTCGTTCCCTGTGGAGCCGATAACTCCGAATTCCGCCCCGGGCGTGGAACCGATTCCCGCTCGGCGCGTTTCTGTTTGCGTATGTCCCATATAGAATATATTATGGGCCCTCAAAGTACGGATTGGTTCGGGCTGGAGTAGTGGTGGCGGACTGACGAAGGAGATAGGTCTTGGGACCTGAAGTACCTGGACAACTGGTGATCTGGCTGGCGCTGGCGATGAGTGCGCTGAGCGCCGGCGCTTTCTTCATGGTGGCTCGCGGAAGGGAGAGCCTCAGATCGCTGGCCGTGCGTGCCTATTACGCTTTTGCTCTGTTCGCCCTGCTGGCGGTGATCGATCTATTCTATCTGTTTTTCACCCACAACTATGCTTTCAAGTACGTTTACGAATACTCTGAGCGCTCGCAGCCGTTCTTTTATGTTCTCTCGGCTTTCTGGGGTGGCCAGGAAGGAACCTACCTGCTGTGGCTGTTTTTGTGCGCGTTGTGGGGCTTCCTGATTCTGCGGCGCGGAGGCCGCTATACCGAGTACGGCCTGGCCGTCTATTCGCTGGTGAATCTCTTCCTTCTGGTTCTTTTGGTCAAGCTGTCGCCGTTTGCGCTCCTGCCCTTTGTCGCGGCGGACGGTCTGGGCCTTAATCCGCTACTTCGCGACCCGTGGATGGTGATTCATCCGCCGGTGATTTTCGTGGGGTATGCCCTGACCGCGGTGCCCTTTGCGCTGGTCCTCGCGGCTCTGGCCCGGAATGACTATTCTGACTGGGCGCGTCGCGCCTTTCCCTGGGTGGTGGGTTCGGCCTTTTTCCTGGGAGCCGGCAATATCTTGGGCGGTTACTGGGCCTACAAGACTTTGGGCTGGGGCGGCTACTGGGCCTGGGATCCGGTCGAAAACTCATCGATGGTGCCCTGGATGCTTTCGATGGCCTTCGTGCACGGCCTGATTATCGAGCGTCGATCGGGTGCTCTCCGCAAGAGCAATCTGCTTCTGGCGGCTCTGCTGTTCATATCGGTGGTCTATGGTACCTTTCTTACTCGAAGCGGAGTGCTGGCTGATTTTTCCGTTCACAGCTTCACCGATCTCGGCGTTAATGCCAGCCTGATTATTTTCATGGTCTTCTTCGCCGTATTGTCACTCGGGCTGTTTCTGTTTCGAGCCCGGCGGATTAAATCAGCTCCGCTCAACTACAACTACTTCGGTAAGGAATTCTCCCTGGTCGCTTCGGTGGCGGTGTTGTTCGTGTTCGCCCTGATCGTACTCTTCTGGTCGTCACTGCCGATTATCTCCGGATGGTTCTCCAGCGAACCGAGAGCCGCCGAAATCGCCACCTACAACAGTTTCGCCATTCCGCTGGCGACGATTATGGCCTTCCTCTTGAGCGTCGCTCCGCTGACCACGTACAACGGTTACCGGGTAAGCAGCGGTCTCGTTAGAACCGTGCTGGTCATGGCGGCCAGCCTGGTGGTAGGTTTCGGTTTGTTCCACTTTGTCCTCCATGCTTCACCGGTATTTGCGGTCATGTTCAGCCTGGTGGTCGGCGGGACCGCGATCTATCTGTTCAATCCCGGGTTGCGTAAACCGTTGCTTCCGGCCCTGGTTTTTTTTGTGGTCACGATCATCGTATCTCTCCTGGCCGGGGTCACCGATTACATGATTCTGCTGTTCTATGCCACCGCCGCCATGGCTGCGGTGTCGAACCTGATCTATCTGGCGGGGTTCTTGCCGAGCCGGCTCAAGTTTGTCGGTGGGCCGCTTACCCACTTCGGGTTCGGGGTGATGTTGATCGGCGTGATGGCCTCGTCAGCCTTCGACAGCAGCGAACGGATAATGGTGGAACGGGGCAAGATGGCTTTGTCATCTGCCTACGACGTTACGGTCGGCTACAACGGTATGGCACATGAAATCGACCACCCCAAGAACGAACTGTTGCTGTCGTTGGACGAAGGTTCCGGTCCGCGTGAGATACGGCCGCAACTGTACTACTCTCAGCGGATGGACGGGATCATGCGCAAGCCTGTTATAAGCCGTTCGCTGGCTTATGATTTGTACCTGGCTCCGCTCCAGGTCGAGGAAGGCGAGGGGTCGCCGGGACTGGCCTTGCGCAAGGGCGAAACCCGACAGCAGGGTGACTACACCTTCACGTTCCAGGAGTTCGAGATCGGCGGCCACGGAGAGATGGGTGCTTCCGGTATGAGCGTGGGTGCCCGGATCGACATCAGTCATGCTGACACCACCTGGACCATCGTGCCGAAAGTGGTCCAGTCGTCCGACCAGTCGGGCGGGGTCGAAAGCCGGCCGGAAGAAATCGCGCTCGGTGGCCAGTCCTACCAGGCGTCGATACTTCAGATCATGGCCGACCAGGGAGCCGTGGTGCTCGATATTCCCGGTCTCTTCTCGGATGCGAAACCGGACAAGTTGATACTGGACATTTCCAAGAAGCCGTTGATTATCCTCGTTTGGATCGGCACCACGCTGGTGCTGCTCGGCTCGCTGATTGCCGTGTACCGGCGCCGCAGCGAGTTGCTGCAGACTGCCAGTTGAGCCTCATCAATAACCGAATCAATCGCCACTTCTACCGACCCTTTGGTCAGGGATCGACTCGGGCAAAGTCACACGCTCGGGCGTTTTCGCCTTGGAATCTGCGGGCAGACAGCCTATATTGTGGCACGAGCGACCCTTATATCCACGACGTCAGCGGAGAGCTGTATGAGCTTGGAGCGACCCTGGGAGAAGGCGTTTGACCAACTCAGGCGAGAACTCGAGAAGGCCTACGAGACGGTTGAAAAACCGCATGCGGACGCCCAACGCGTACAGGCTCAGTCCGGCGGCGTGAACATCTGGCAATATCCTCAGTTCGCGGCCGCTCGTCAGGGAGTGCCGGTCGCCGTCACCATTGGCGAGTTTCCCATCGGCGCGGTTGATGCTATCGGAGGAAGTGACAATGTGGAATTCCTCCAATTGTCAGTTCTCAGGCCCCTTGGTTTGACCATCACAGTACGCCACGAAGGTTTTGCCGACAGGTTCTTCAAGGCGGTGAAGATCGAGTGGGAGTTTCAGACGGGTAACCCGGAGTTCGACCGTAAGTACTACATCGTCGACATCCGGACCGAGAAAGACAAACAATTGGCCAGAGATCCGCGTTTCCAGGAACAAGTCGAGAAGCTGGAGCCGTTTGCGAGCGTCGTCCTGTCCAATCGCGGCGCGCACTGGTCGCAATCTATCGAGGACGGTTCTCAGCTGACGTTTCCGTATGTTGATGACCGCTTGGGCCGGTTGACCGATCTGGCCGCCTTAGCCGTTGAGATAACACAACCGTAGCGATAACAGCTTGCCAGTCAGCAGCTTCCGGACCGGTTTTTCCACAATATTTCCCTTTTTAGTTGATTTGGCTCGCGCTATTGGATAAACTCGCAGTCTGTTAACGTACGAGGGTGTAGTGTGACTGAAAGCACCGGGAAAAAAGAGACTATCCTTTCCGGCATGCAGCCCACCGGGGCGCTGCATATCGGCAACCTTGAGGGCGCCCTGCGCAACTGGGTCAAGCTCCAGCACGATTACTGGATGTACTGCTGCATCGTGGACTGGCACGCCCTGACCGCCGACTACGAGGATACGTCGGTTCTCAAAGATCGCATTTTCCAGATTACCCTGGACTGGCTCGGGGCCGGCCTCGATCCGGACAAGTGCGCCATGTTTATCCAGTCCGAGGTCAAAGAGCACGCCGAACTCCACCTGATTTTGTCCATGTTGATCTCGGTTCCGACCCTGACCCGCCTGCCGACTTTTCTGGAGAAGAAGAAAGAGGGGCTGGACTCGTACGGTTTTTTGGGCTACCCGGTCCTCCAGGCGGCCGATATCTGTGTCTACAACGCGCATAAGGTGCCGGTCGGCAAGGATCAGGAGAAGCATATCTGGCTGGCCAACGACCTGGCCAAGCGGTTCAACGCGACCTACAAGAAGGTCCTGGTGGAGCCGGAAGCGTTGCTGACCGAAATTCCGCTGATCCTCGGCAGCGACAATCGGAAAATGTCCAAGTCGCTGGGTAACCATATCCCGATCGACGCCACCGAGAAACAGACCGAGAAAATCATCAAGGGTTATTACACCGATCCCAAGAAAGTCCGCAAAGGCGATCCGGGTCATCCGGAGAAATGCCCCGTCTATCTCCTCCACCGTATTTACACCCGTGACCCGGAGGAAGAGATCGCCCCGGACTGCCGGAGCGGTGATTTGGGCTGTGTCGACTGCAAGATGAAGCTGGCGGCCAACCTTAACGAAAGCCTTCAGCCGATCCGGGACCGCCGGGCCAACCTGGCCAAGCGGCCGAGTTTCGTCTGGGACGTGCTCCGGACCGGGGCCGAGCGCGCCCGTTTCCGGGCGCAGAATGTGATGGCCAGAGTCCGCTCGGCGATGAAAATGAGTTATTGAGAGATGTGAGTATGACCGAGGCGATTGTCGACAGCCGCACCGAGAACTACCGGGTCAACCTCGAAATATTCAGCGGGCCGCTCGATCTGTTGCTCCACCTGATCAAGGTGGAGGAGGTTGACATCTATGACATCCCGATCGCCCGGATCACCAGCCAGTATCTTCGCTATGTCGAGATGATGAAGAATCTCGATCTGGAAGTAGCCGGCGAGTTCGTTCTGATGGCGGCCACGCTTATCCGGATCAAGACCCGGCTGCTCCTTCCGCAGGACGAGGCCGATGGCGACGAGCCCGATCCGCGCGAAGAGTTGATCCTGGCGCTGATCGAATACAAGAAGTACAAGGAGGCGGGCGAACTTCTCGGCGAGCGGGCCCGGCTCGAAGAGCGGAACTTCATCCCGCCGTCACCGGTGAAGCATATCGAGCCCGAGGTCGATCTCCAGCCGATGTCGTCGCTGTATGATTTGATCCTTGCTTTCCGTGACGTGATCGCCACGAAACCGGCGTGGGATATTCATGAAGTGAACGCCCAGCGGGTGACGATCGAAGAGCGGATGCAGCGGATCGTGGAACTGCTGCGCGAGCGGGAGTCGGCCACCCTGGCCGAACTGTTCGCGGACCGGCCGCACAAGATCGTGGCGGTGGTGACGTTCGTAGCCCTGCTGGAACTGGCCCGGACTCGTCGGATCCGTCTGTACCAGTCGTTTCCGTTTACCGAAGTGCGCGTTTATCCGGGCGAAGAGATCAACGCGCCGCTGAGAGATATTGACCTCATCGACTACGCTAACCAGGCCCAACCGAGTATGATCTATGATTGAAGAATGTTACCTGACCTCGAAAGTCGAAGCGCTCATCCTGGCCTCGCCGGATCCACTGTCGGCCAAACGGATTACCGGTGTGCTGGAAGAACTGACGCCGTCGCGCGTGTCCCGGGCGGTGGCCGATCTTAACACCGCCTACGCCGCGACCGGGTCGAGCTTCCGCATCCGGGAAATAGCCGGCGGCTACCAGTTCTACGTCCTGCCCGAGTACGAAGGCGTGGTGGAGAACCTGTTCACCAAACGGCGCCAGGTTCGGCTGAGCCGCGCGGCGCTGGAGACGGTCGCGATTGTCGCCTACCGCCAGCCGACCACCAAAGTTGATATTGAACACATCCGCGGCGTGGCTTCGGACGGCGTCATCCGCACCCTGCTGGAGCGTGGGCTGATCCGGATCACCGGTCGCGCCGAGACGGTCGGCAAACCCCTCCAGTACGGCACCACCGACGAGTTTCTCAAGTATTTCGGATTGGCGAGTCTCGGGGATCTTCCGAAAATGTCGGAGATCGAAGAGATGATCGCGGCCGCCGAACCCCGGCGCCAGACCGAACTGGAGTTCGGTGTTGATGACCAGGGGCGTCTTCTTAAATTGAATGTCGCCGACGGCACTTTCGATCCGGTCCGGCGAGAGCGACTCGAAGACGGCATCCCCGAGGGTATCGACGATGACGAGAGCACAGCCGAGTCCCAGAGTGCGACCAGGATCGTTCTAAAGCGAAGCGGAGAGACCTCGGAGTCACCGGACGATCAAAACGTCACGGAAGACGGGGCAGAACTGTCCCAACAGCCGGCCACCGCCAGCGCCGGCGAGGGCTGAGGTCTCGATCCGGTGTTATGAGGGATACATAACCCGGTATGGCCCTGATTCGAATCAACAAGTATCTCTCCATGTGCGGGATTACGTCCCGCCGGGGGGCGGACGGTCTGATCGCGGACGGCCGGGTGACGATAAACGGCAGCGCGCTCGAAGAGCGGGGTGCCGTGGTCGATACCGAGCACGATGTCATCAAGGTTGACGGGGTGGAAGCCAATCCGGTCGAGGATATGGTCTATGTCGTCCTCAACAAACCGGCCATGACCATGACTACCCTCCACGATCCGTTCAAGCGCCGTACCGTCGTGGATTATCTGAAGACTCTCAAGCACCGGGTTTATCCGGTCGGACGGCTCGACTACGACGCCGAAGGGGTGCTGCTGTTGACCAACGACGGTGACCTGGCGTTCCGCCTGGCGCATCCGCGCTACCAGGTGACCCGGATCTACGAGGCAATGGTATCGGGGCGGTTCATCCGCGAGAGCGGCGACCGCATCAAGAAAGGAATCAAATTAGACGACGGCGCCATGGGCCGGGCCAAGGTGTCGATTCTGAATTACACCGCGGACCAGACCAGAATCCGATTGATCCTGACCGAAGGCCGCAAGCGGGAGGTGAAACAGCTCTGCCGCGTTGTCGGTCACCCGGTCAAACGACTCAAACGCGTGGAG
>SMTZ1_10008266_pt1 | contig 13004 bp, 6 predicted proteins | sample DeeMarSWOR136_30_FD_25667 | JGI IMG/M metagenome (IMG submission 25667) | reverse complement strand
GCATCCGCGCCGTGGTCATCAACACTGAGCACGAGTCCCTGGATCGGGGCCTGGCACGGCAGCTGGCCGACAGAATGGGAGCCCCCTGCTACACGCTGCGGGAACTCGGTGCTCAGGAGCTCTACCAAACCGTACGCGAAGAACTAAAGCGCTAGGCGTCGCCCGCCGCAACAGCAGCAGGGACGGCGGGATGCATTACTTTCGGTGGCACCACGAATCTGGGGACCACCGCCGCGCTGGGCAGGGACTCAGTCTCAGCTCGCCCAGAGTGTGTATCGTTTAGCACTGGCTGTGCACTCGCTATGGTGTTGCTGCGCGGTCTTCGTAGCCAGCGTTTGCGACCAATGAATCCTCAACGGATCAATACAGCAGCAGCCATTGCTGTGCACGCTCGAACGCTGTACTTGCCCGTCCAGAAGACCGTGCTCACCTGGAGCAGCGCGGCACACGCAGCACCGATTACTGCCACAGAGCTGGCTTTCGCCGCCCTGTTCAGATACTCCCTTGCTGGGGAACTCCTCAGCAAGAAGGCCCATTGGGCTGCGCCCTGGTTCCCTGTGTCACGGTTCCGATGGCCCTGGGACCGCCATGAGCCCGCAGTACTCAGATGCGTTTGCAGCAAAGGAGAGTTGCGATGATCGAAGGTGTCGGAGTGCGCAGACTGCGCCTGATCCCAGACGAACGCGGCTACCTGATGGAGTTGATGCGCAGCGACTGGGAAGAGTTTGAGAAGTTCGGCCAGGTTTATGTCACCGCCGTTTATCCCGGAGTGGTGAAGGGATGGCACTATCACAAGCTGCAGACCGATCATTTTATCTGCATCCAAGGGATGGCAAAGGTAGTCTTGTATGATGGCCGTGAAGGTTCACCCACGCACGGAGAGGTCAGCGAGTTCTTCATGGGTTGTCTCAACCCGATCATGCTCACCATCCCCAGAGGGGTCTTTCATGGCTTCAAAGGCATCAGCGAGGACGTGACCCTCATCGTGAACGTGCCAACTGAGGTGTACAACTATGATGAGCCTGATGAATACCGGCTGCCTCCTCACACTGATGAAATCCCATACGATTGGAGTCGAAAGGATGGCTAGTGTGACGGCCCCTAGGGAACGGCAGGCGGCTGTAAGACGTCTACAGATTGACTTGAGGGCAGGCATTCACAGATAACTCCACAGGAGGTGCATGGCATGTTGAAATACAAGAGCTCTGGTCTTGTCCTGGCTTTGTGTTTAGCCCTGTTCTCCGCAGCGGTGACTTGCGTCTCCCAGCCCAAGCTCGAGGCGCAGACCATGGGCGTGGATCTGACGGTGTACAACCAGAATCTGGCGGTTGTGAAGGAGCGGCGCACCCTGGAGCTCGAGCAGGGACTCAATGAGGTTGCCTTCCAAGATGTGGCTGCCTTGATCAGTCCAACCAGCGTCCTGTTCCGCTCACTGACCGACCCGGGTGGCACGGTCGTACTCGAACAGAACTATGAGTACGACATCATTGGCAGCCAGAAGTTGCTCGAGAAGTATGTGGATCAGGACATCGAATTGATCACCGAAGACGGCAGCGTGTACAGTGGCCGACTGCTGAGCGGCGCGCAGGACATTATTCTGCAGGCGCAGAACGGCCAGGTTACGGTCGTGAAGCTGGATCGCGTACGTGAGTTCAGCTTCCCCTCACTGCCTGAGGGTCTGATCACCAGGCCCACGTTGCTCTGGCAGCTGGAGGCGGCCGAGGCCGGGACACACAATGTGGAAGTCACCTACATGACCCAGGGTATCAACTGGCAGGCCGACTATGTGCTGCTACTGGACCAGGCCGATGAGAACCTTGATCTGGAAGGCTGGATTACGCTGAACAACAATAGCGGGGCTACATACACGGACGCCAAGCTTAAGCTCATAGCCGGTGATGTTCACCGCGCACCAGACGTATACGCCTACGCCGAGGTCGAGGCTCTTGTGGCGCCCACCGCGGCAAAGGCACCGTCGGTTGAGGAGCGAGCTTTCTTCGAATACCACTTGTACGAAGTGCAGCGTCCCGTCACCGTCAAAGACCGCCAGACCAAACAGATCGAGTTCACCACTGCAGCGGGCGTGTCCGCAGAAAAGTTCTTTGTCTACGACGGATCGCAGAGACCCTTCTTCAGCTACACACCCATCACCGAGCCAAGCTACGGAAACACGGGCAACCGCAAGGTCATGGTTATGCTGGAGTTTGAGAATAGCGAAGAGGTCGGGTTGGGCATACCGTTGCCGAAGGGAACTGTGCGCGTCTACAAAGAAGACGTCGACGGGAGCACACAGTTTATCGGCGAGGATAGCATTGACCATACACCGAAAGACGAGAACGTGCGTCTCTACGTCGGCGACGCCTTCGACATTGTCGGTGAGCGCAAGCAGACGAACTTCATCAAGCTGGGACCGCGAAGCATAGAAGAGAGCTTCGAGATCGCTGTCCGCAACCACAAGGATGAGGCGATCGAGGTGCGCATTGTGGAGCACATGTACCGCTGGACTGAATGGGAGATCATCAGCGAAACGCAAGAACACATCAAGACAGATTCTCGCACCGTCGAATACCACGTGGAGGTGCCATCCGACGGCGAGGAGATCGTCGACCCTTACGTGCGACGCACTTCTGCGCACCGGCCCTGGCGCGCAGCCGGGGGCGCAAGTGCGTCGCACACGCCTTGGTTGATCGCTTAGCGGCGGATGAAGAGGCGCACAACGTGCGTATCCGTCGCTCCCAGGTCGTACTTGTAGCGCTCGTCCCCCTGCAAAAAGTCAAAGCGCCTCAAGCGGCTCTTTATCGCGTCCTGGATCAGGTAGCCCATCAGCACAATGCCTGGCGACAGGTCACCGTAGGTGTTGACATCAAAGCCGGAGTTGTATACCAGCCTGTCTTGGCCATAGTCGAAGCAAAGGTGGCTCGCCACAGCGTGCCCATCGAAGCGCATTATGGCGAGACGGAGCCATTCGTTGTCCCGAGCCGCTTCCGACACGTCCCGGAAGAAACCCTCCATCCGCTTCGTCATAAAGGAACCTTTGTCCGGGTCGCTGGCCCTATGTAGCTCGAAGAAAACCTGCAGACCGACGTCCACGTTGTAGGGCTCAACCCAATACCAGTGCACGTCAGTCTCTCGCTCTGCTTTGTGCATCTTGCGCCGCAGTTCGTGCCGCTTCTTCTTGTCCAGTCGCTCTGCTAGGTACGCGTCCCACCTGTCAGGCAACTCCAACACCGGACAGACATCCTCCCTGACTTGCTGCACCTCCCAGCCGCGCGCTCGAGCCAATTCGGCCACTGTTGAGATGGTAGGTGACACAGAGGGAACACAGCGCAGGTCAAGGATTTGCCAGTCTCCTCGCTCAGCAAGATAGTCTAGGAATGCCCCACAGGCGCCGCTGTGCAGCTCCGCGGGCGCAATAAGGTCAAGATAGTCCGAAACCTCGCTTCCGCCCACCAAATGGACGGTGCGCTGCACTTCTGCCTTGGGCAGGGCCGAAGGATTCTCAATGTTGATCTCTGGCACAGAGGCGCCAGGATCGAGCAAGGTGTCCTGCACAAAGAGCGGGACGATGGCGCTCAGGCGCCCACCAGCATCGCGAATGGCCAGCAGGCGCAAGCTCCTGTTGCCGCCAAAAGCATCCCACCACGCCCGCTGCCATTCCCAGGTCAGAAACAACGTATCGGTGGCACTCTGGCGCAGTAGCTCACTCCACTCTCGCTGCAGCGCAAGAAAGCCCTCGACATCCTCGTACACTTGCAGCTTCATCGTCTTCTCCCACTGGCCAACAACCCGTGACTGGCAGGAGCCGGGCCCGCACTGCTCGCTCAATGCCCGCAGCGTAGCACTCGCTCCTAGGAAAGCTCGTGTTCGCGTTTGACTGCGCTGATCACACCGTCGACCGACTGCTCGCGCCGCACCGCGGGCCCGAGGGGATCTTGTACCTCTTCATCCCCCAACAGCACCGATAGTGTAGCCGCGATGCACAGCGACAGGGCCTCCAGGTTGTACCCTCCCTCCAGCGTCAAGACAAGTCGACCATCACAGAGTTCACTGGCAAGTCCGGTCAGGGTGCCAGCGATGTTGGCATAGCCCGCTACAGATAGCAGCATCATGCCCAGGGGATCCGACCAGTGGGCATCGTAGCCCGCCGATGCCAGGATGAGCTGTGGTCGGAATCGCCCTGCTACGGGCACGAGGACTTGGTTCAGCACTTGCCGGTAGCCAGCGTCGCCAACACCAGCAGGCAACGGCACGTTCACCGTATAGCCCTTTCCAACACCCCGCCCTGTCTCCTGCCAGTGACCAGTGCCAGGATAGTAGGGATACTGGTGGGTCGAGAAGTACAAGACGTGGTTTTCCTCGTAGAATGCCTCCTGCGTGCCGTTTCCGTGATGAAGGTCAAAATCGACAATGAGCACTTGATCCAAACCGTGTTGCTGCAGGGCATGGCGCGCTGCTATGGCGACATTGTTGAACAGACAGAACCCCATCGCGCGGTCGGCGACCGCATGGTGGCCAGGGGGTCTCACCAAGGCGAACGCGTTATCGACTTCGCCTGCCAGCACAGCATCCACAGCGCACAGCAGGCCTCCTGCCGCGCGAACGGCCGCATCGTAGGATCGAGCGCCCACATACGTATCCGGATCCAGCCAGCCACGTCCCGTCTCAGCCGCCGAGCGAACGCGATCGATGTAAGCAGGGCGATGAACGGCAGAAAGCTCGTCAACGGTTGCGTCTCGAGGTTCCAGACGAGTCATGCGGCCCAGGAGCTGCGAGTCCTGCAGGTGCCTCATGGTTTGCTCCAGGCGCCCCCTATTCTCCGGATGGCCAGGCTCATCGTGCTCAAGATAGAGTGGGTCGTACACATAACCGGTGCTCACTGTCATCCCTCCCGATAGACAAAAGACCACAAGTCATTGTGGTCTTTCAGGTGCCGTTATCCGTATCCCTGAGGTGGCGACCGGGCCCCGCTTGACTCATAGCGGGACATAGCCCCGGCCGACAGGTCGCCCGACCTGGCCCGGCCGTACGCAGGCCCGGATGTGGTGTTCAAATCTCTGGTGCGCCCGAAACGCCCCCAGGCTGTGGGCTGTGTTGGCAACATGGCTGCAGGAGCTGGCGTTTCTTTCGGCTCTTCCTTCGGCTCGTGCATCGTGTAGATGCGGACTCTTTCACTCTCAGCCTGATTACCAGCCGCGTCAAAGCCGATTACATGCAAGACATGGGTCTCCGTATAGCCGTCGGTGTCAGCAATAATCCCAAAGCCTGTGGTATAGGCAGCCGTCCTAGTAATCACGTGATGATCGGTGATGGCTCGAGTCACCGTCACCACTGTGCCATCGAAAAAGGTTTGTGCCTCTAGCAGGTACAGGTCATCCAACGTGATCACAGCTGTGCTGCTGATGACCGCTGGGTCGAGGCTCAAAAGTGGGATGGTATCAGAAAGGGCAATTGTCCACTTCTTGGTAAAGGGGGCCACTGTACTGAAGCCAATGGGCGTCCCATCCAGGAAGAACTCGACTCTGTCCATTGCAAAGCTGTCAACGGCCCGTACCTGGATGTTTACCCACTCATCGGTCTCCTGTATATAGACGGCACCTTCCAACGGATGGATGATCTCTACCTCTGGCGGGGTCTTGTCTACAATGACATGGACATTGGCCACGCGCCGATTGCCACTGCCCTCAACAACGGTCAGTCGCAGTGTGTACAGCCCATCCTCCAGATAGCTGGGATCCCAGTGTTCCAGGATGTTGTTCTCCACCCGATTGTAGTGATCCCCCCCAATGGGACTCCACTCCGAAGGCTGCAATCCCTGCCCATAGTGCACCTGATACAGCCGAAAGTCGCCTGGGCGAGCATTGCCCACGATGGGCACCAGTCCCGAAATGTGGGCGTACATGGCGGGTTGGTTTATCGCCACCTCTAGAGTTGTGGCGCTAGGACCGTGTATGTCGCAGTACTCCGTTGGCGGCTGTGGAATCTGCTCCTCTCGCACCCAATCGCCAGCTCCAGGTGGATACACTTCAAACACCCGAACTTCCACCTCGTGTGCGGGACAAAAGTCGGTCGCTCGTTTGCCCGAGATGCGGCAGATACGGAATGCACGATGCACGTTGTCATACCCGGTCGGCTCGGTGCCCTTCACAAAAACCTCACGCCGCGTGCGAGTCGTATGCTCTGTGGGTAACAAGCCGGACGTGGCATCGATCTCCATCCAGACCAAACCGGGCGGCTCCGCGAATTCGACATCCGGATGCCTCTCCAACATCAGTTCCATCACACCCCGCCAGATCGGCCCGCCGCCGCGGCTGCCGTACACGCCTTCCATCGGAGTGTTGTCGCTATTGCCAACCCACGCCCCCACCACGGATTGTGTCGTGTAGCCCATCGTCCAGGCATCCCGGTAGTCGGTCGTCGTCCCAGTCTTGACAGCCACGTCAGGGCTCAAGTTGACCGGGCTGTCGGGGCTGTAAGTGCCCAGGCGTGCGTTCGGATCAGACAGGATACTGGTAATCAGGTAGGCCAGCTCAGGCCGGATGATCTCTTGCCGCCGAGGTTCGGTGTATTCGTACACCACGCTGCCCTGCGCATCCTCAACCCTCAGAATAGCCACGGGATTCAGTTGGCGAAATCCGGGCCTCACATCTTCCGGGGGCACGGGCTCACCCACCATCACCCCATCGTTAGCAAAGACGCTGTAGGCATAGGTCAAGTCAAGGAGAGTCACCTCGCCCCCACCAAGGGTCAAGCTGAGTCCATAGAAATCACGGTTCAGGGTATTGATGCCCATTCGGTGAGCGGTGTCCAGGACGTTCTTGACCCCTGCCCAGTACAGCACGCCCACTGCCGGCACGTTGAGGGAGCGAGCTAGCGCCTGCCGCAGCAGCACTGGGCCGTGGAACCGCCGATCATGGTTCTCCGGCACGTACGGAGGGTTAGGATCGTCGGGGAAACTGGTGCGCACGTCCATGATCATCGTGGCTGGGGTGTAACCCTGAGCGAACGCGGTCACATAGGTGAAAGGCTTGAAAGACGACCCAGGCTGCCTTTCGGACATTGCCACGTTCACCTGCCCGTCAATTTCGGCATCGAAGTAGTCAAGGCTGCCAACCATGGTCAGGATTTCGCCTGTGGGCGCATCGATCACCACGGCTGCAGCATTGCTCACATCGCTGTCGCGAACGCTGTCAACATGCTCCTTGGCGATGCGCTCCGCCTGGGTCTGTAGATCGAGATCGAGGGTCGTGTAGACACGCAGCCCAGAACGATAGACCACCTCTGGACCAAACTTGTCTTCCAGCAGCCTGCGCACATACATCACGAAATGCGGAGCAGCGATGTCGAATGGCTTGGAGACGACGGTCAGCTTCTCCTGCTTGGCTGCCCAAGTCTCCTCTGCAGTGAGGTACCCCTGGAGATACATCTGATCGAGGACAACTTCCTGGCGTTGCTTGGCTTCTACTGGACTGTCAATGGGGTTCAAAGATGGGGCGTTCGGCAGGTGAGCGAGCATGGCCGCCTCGGCCACAGAGAGCTCCGCCGCATGCTTGCCAAAATAGAACTCTGCCGCAGCTTCTATGCCATTGGGGAATCCGTAAGACACCGTGTTCAGGTACCATTCCAGGATTTTGTCCTTGCCTTCCACGCCGGGATACTGCCGTGTCAGCTCAAAGGCCAGGATCACTTCCTTAATCTTGCGCGTGTAGGTGCGGCTGTACCTCTCCTCAGGTGTCATCACCACGTTGCGGATCAACTGCTGGGCAATTGAGCTGCCACCCTGGACCGGGAGGCCCCGCAAGTTGTTGATCGCAGCACGGAGGAGGCCCTCAATGTTGATGCCCGCCGGGTTTTCATAGAACGTCCTGTCCTCCAGGGCAATGGTGGCATAGCGCACATGCTCCGGTATCCTGTGCAGCGGCACAATGGTGCGATCGCCGCCTTCTGGAGGCAGCAGTTCGTACAACAGATGCTCGCCCGTACGGTCGTAGATCTTTGTGGTTTTAAAAGAGGAGATCGTCCTCTGACCGATCTCCTCTGCGGAGGGCACCTGCTGACTGTAATAGGCATACACTGCCCACACGCCACCAAAGCCCGCTACCACCACCATGGTGGTGACAAGCGCGAAGAGCAACAACAACCCGCCGACTAGACGAAGGGCCAGGCCATTGTCCTTGTGGCGGCGTCGCGGCAGGTAGTGAGTTTTCCACGTTGCGTTCATCTACCTATGTCCGATTCAGACCCCTCAGCCGATATGTGTGCGCTAGCTCCCCTCGGCAGTGACAGCTTCGTCGGAGGACTCTGGCTTGCCCGTGGGGTTGGATGTGGCGAGGCCAAGGGAATCGGCGATATCCCCTGCCATCACTGTCTCCGCCTCTTCCAAGGGCTGATCCGTCTCGCCGAGCAAGTGCATCTGCATGGCCAAGGCAGTGGCCGCAGCCAGAGCTTGCCGCTTCTCGTGGCGCCGACGGAAACCCGTGCCCGCTGGTATCAGCTTGCCGATGATCACGCTCTCCTTGAGCCCATGGAGATCATCACGCTTGCCTTCGATCGCTGCATTGGACAGCACGCTGATCGTGTGCTGGAACGAGGCCGCCGACAAGAAGCTCTCCGTGTTCAACGCAGCCTTGGTGATGCCCAAGAGCACGGGCTGTGCAGTTGCCGGCTCGCCACCTTCGGCGATGACCTCGTCGTTGATCTGCTGAAAGTCCAAGCTGTCAACCAGATCGTCTGGCAGCAGCTGCGAGTCTCCTTGCGTCGTGACGCGCACGCGGCGCAGCATCTGTCGGATGATGATCTCGATATGCTTGTCGTGGATTGTGACGCCCTGCGTGCGGTATACCCGTTGGACCTCCTCCACCAGGTACTGCCGCAGCGCCTCGACACCCAGGATCTTGAGGATTTCGTGTGGATTCAGGACGCCTTCCGTGATCTGCTCTCCCGCCTCTATCGCGTCTCCCTCCTCGACACGCAGACGGGCAGCCACTGGAACCTCGTGCTCGCGCTCCTCGCTTTTCTCGCGGCATACCACGATGTCCCGATTCTCGATGACCACCTGCCCTGCAGCCTCGGACAAGATCTGCTTCTTTCCTCGGCTGGCCAGGGGATCGCCAACCTTGACCGTGTCGCCCTCTTCGACCAGGATTTTGTAGTTCCTCGGTATCGTGTGCGAGTGGCGCAGCATCTCGCTGGCCACCACTTTCACCCAGCGCAAATCACCCTCAGACCGAATGTGCACCACGCCAGAGAGGTCTGACATGATGGCCTGGCCTTTGGGATTGCGAGCCTCGAGCAACTCCTGTACGCGCGGCAAACCCTGCGTGATATCCTCGCCGCCAGCCACGCCGCCGGTATGGAACGTGCGCAAAGTCAGCTGCGTCCCAGGTTCGCCAATGGACTGGGCAGCAATGATCCCTACCGCCTCACCGATCTGGATCTTGCCGCGCCGGGCCAGGTCACGCCCGTAGCAGGTGGCGCAAACACCGTGTCGCAGATTGCAGGTCAATGGCGAGCGGACATGGGCACGCTCAACTCTGTGATCGTCCATGTCCTGCACCTTGCGCTCGTCAATCATCTCACCGGCATCAACAAGCACCTCGTCAGTCTTTGGGCTGACAATTCGCCCAGCGGCGACGCGGCCCAGAATCCGTTCGGCGAAGGTCTCACCGATGGTCGCACTGCGATCTCTCTCGATCCAGATACCCGCCTTGGTGCCACAGTCTTCTGTGTTGATGATCACATCTTGAGCAACGTCTACCAGGCGTCTGGTGAGATAGCCAGCATCGGCAGTACGCAACGCTGTGTCTGCCAGGCCTTTGCGCGCGCCGTGGGTAGAGATAAAGTACTCGAGTGCGTTCAGGCCTTCCCGGAAGTTGGAGCGGATAGGCAAGGCGATGATTCGGCCAGAGGGGTCAGCCATCAGACCACGCATGCCGGCCAATTGGCGTATTGGCTGCAAGCCACCTTTGGTCGCTCCCGAAGTGGCCATAATGCTGATCGCTCCATGAGGATCAAGCTCTGCTGAAAGAGACTCGGTGATCCTCTCCGTGGCATCTGTCCAAAGCTCCACCGTCTTGACGTACTCCTCGTTCTCAGTGATAAGCCCACGACGATACTGCCGCTCGACCTTGGCTACTTCCTCGGACACCTCGTCCAGTATAGCTGACTTATCTTCCGGGACGGTCAGATCCTCTATGGCAATAGTGAGGCCGGACTGGGTGGCGTACTTGAAGCCGAGACCTTTGATCTTGTCGACCAGTTCTGCAGTTCCCTCTGGGCCCAGATCCAGGTAAGCTTGGCCGACCAAGGTTTTCAAGCCACTCCTGTCGAGCACGGTGTTGAGAAAACGCAGCTGGGGCGGCAGTATCTCATTGAACAGCACACGGCCCACAGTGGTCTCGATCAGCCTCGTCTTGCGTCGCGGCCCCGGCCTGGTATAGAAGTGGATCTTGGCATGCAGGGCCACTTTGCCAAGGCTGTAGGCAAGAGAGACTTCCTCATACTCGGAGAAGGTCTTGCCCTCGCCCTTCGAACCAGGCACCTCCATGGTGAGGTAGTAGCAACCCAAGACCATGTCCTTGGTCGGACCGACAATCGGTTCACCGTTGGCGGGCAAGAGCAGATTGCGCGTCGACAGCATCAACCCCTTCGCCTCGGCAACCGCAGCCTCGGAGAGCGGCACATGCACGGCCATCTGGTCACCATCAAAGTCAGCGTTGAAGGCTGCGCAGACCAATGGGTGAATCTGAATCGCATCGCCCTCCACCAACACCGGCTCGAACGCCTGGATCCCCAAGCGGTGCAGAGTGGGTGCACGGTTCAACAGAACGGGGCGGGTGCCGATGACCTCCTCCAGAACCTCCCACACCTCGGGCGCCTCTCTCTCGATCAGGCGTTTCGCGCCCTTGATGTTGATAGCGTGGTTATAGTCCACCAGTTTGTGCATCACGAATGGCCGGAACAGCTCAAGAGCCATGCGCTTGGGAAGGCCACATTGGTGCATCTCAAGCGCCGGTCCGACAACAATGACCGACCGCCCCGAGTAGTCGACTCGCTTGCCCAGCAGGTTCCGACGGAACCGACCCTGCTTGCCCTTGAGCATGTCAGAGAGCGACTTGAGTTGTCGGCTCCCACGCAGTGAAGTGGCCTTGCCGCGCCTGCTGTTGTCAAGCAGCGAATCAACCGCTTCCTGCAACATGCGCATCTCGTTGCGTACAATCACCTCAGGGGCCTGCAGCTTGATCAGGTGCTTGAGCCGGTTGTTGCGGTTCACCACGCGACGATAAAGGTCATTCAGATCGCTGGTTGCAAACCGGCCCCCATCTAGCTGGACCATGGGGCGCAGATCGGGCGGTATGACCGGCAGCACCGTGAGGATCATCCACTCCGGACGGTTTCGAGACTGACGCAAGGCCTCTACAACGCGCAGGCGCTTGGCTGCCTTCTTGCGGCGCTGCTTGGACTTGGATGTCTGGATTTCATGCCGCAGCCTGAGGGCTAGACCTTCCAGGTCAATGTCACTGACAATGTCGTAGATGGCCCGTGCGCCCATGTCGGCCTTGAACACTTTGGGCCACTTCTCTTCGAGCTCCCGGTAGCGACTCTCATTGATCAGTTGGCGAACGCGAATGTTTCTCAGTTCCTCGCGTTGATCTTCAATGGCCGTCTCCGCGTCGGCAAGCTGATCGCCGATAGCGGTCTGCAGCTCCTCACGCCTGTCGGCCACCACCTGCTGCAGATAGTCTTGCCTGGCCTCGACTGGAGCCAGCGCCTCGGCCTTTTCCTTCTGCACCGCCGCCTCCAGCATGCTGAGCTGCTCCTCCACGACCTCGCTCAGCCGCGAGTATGCGTCTCTCGTAACCGGCTCGCCCTTCTCTACGATCGTAGTCTGGGCCTCACCCAGGAGATGCTGGGACTCCACCGGCGTAAAAGCAATCTCCACGGGCGCGGCCTGGTCCTTGTACTGGTCCAACTGCTTCTGCAAAGCAGCTGCGTGGTCCATGATAGCGTTCGTGTTGGAGGTCAGCTTCTCTTCGAACTCTTGCACCAGGCTCTCGTTTTGCTCTTTGAGCTGCTGCAGTTCACCGGCCAGCTCTGACTCTAGAGCCTGCACCTGCTCTTCAACGCTCTGCGTCAGACGCTCTGTCTCCCGCTTGAGCTCTTCATCCAAGCGGTTGAGAGCCTTCTGGCGCGCATCTTCATCGATTTCAGTGACGATGTACTGCGCAAAGTACAGAACCCGGTCCAGGTTGCGCTGTGAGATGTCGAGCAAGAGGCCCAGGTAGCTGGGGGAACGACGAGTGTACCAAATGTGAGCGATAGGAGTCGCCAGCTCGATGTGCCCCATCCGTTCACGACGCACTCGAGAATGGGTGACCTCGACACCACACTTCTCGCAGACAATGCCCTTGTAGCGGATCTTCTTGTACTTGCCGCAGTAGCATTGCCAGTCTCTGGTGGGACCGAAGATCGCTTCACAGAAGAGGCCATCCTTTTCTGGACGCAAACGGCGATAGTTGATGGTCTCTGGCTTTGTGACCTCGCCAAAAGACCACTCTCGAATCTGCTCAGGCGATGCCAGACTGATGCGCACGGCCTCGATATCTCTAATCTCCAAGGCATTTCCTCCTGCCATGTCCCGCCATTGGCTAGACGGGGCTATGTCCCGTCATTGGTCAGACGGGGCTATGTCCCGTCATTGGTCAGACGGGGCTATGTCCCGTCATCGCTCGGACGGGGCTCGAGATGACTTGACAGCAAAGAATCCCGGTATCCTTCCCGCGCGGTAACCATGTTGAGGAATGACGTCCGAGATCCTTCTCGTCGCTTTTATGGGGATGACAGCGGATCACATCCCGTCATAGAAGAGGTGGAACGCTGCTTCGTGAGTTGTGGGGGCAAGTTCCGTCTTGTAGCAATCAAAATGGTAGTTCTTTGCCTGATGCGGCCCTCCGACAAGCTTAAAAGTATACATGAAATTCCCAGAACTGTCAAATTGGGCCGTTCGT
>SMTZ1_10005256_pt1 | contig 13004 bp, 13 predicted proteins | sample DeeMarSWOR136_30_FD_25667 | JGI IMG/M metagenome (IMG submission 25667) | reverse complement strand
TCCGATTAATTGGAACCGGTCATCAGAATCAAAGCAGATGCTCCAGATGAAAAAATTGATGAATTAATGGATAAAGTTTTTACCCATTGCCCTGTAATAACTAATTTTAGTGGAGCTTCAAAAATAACTCCAAAAGTACAAATTAGAAAATAAAATTTTTTAATTTTTTTTTTTTAAAATTAATAACAAATTTATTTTAGTTGACACTTAAATACATAATTGAAACCTAAGATAAAAACATGTAAATGGTATCTGATCTGCCCAATTAAATATTATATTGAGCATGGCAAATTGGATTGAAAATGGGTTGAAAACTATTGTTTAAATGAAATGAAGATTGTGTTAGATATAAACTCGAAGAAACTGGAGAATATCATCCTGATAATATGTTGTCCAATGGCGAAATTAGGGATGATCTTTATTACTAACCAATTTATCACTATAATTCTAATGGCTTGATGTAAAAAAGAAAATATTTTTAAAATTCCTTTTCAAGACTACTTTAAATTGAAGAAGAAACACTATTCGTGAAAATGATGATGTTCATGATTATCATCAGCTTCAGTATGAATTTTCTCAACACCATATCCCTTACCTCCTCCTGGAGAACATAAACTTTCTCCTCCTTCTAAAGTTCCATCTAATATCCTCTTGATAACGTCATCAATTTTACCAGAAACTCCCATAATTACATCAATTCCATATTGTGTGAAAAATTCTATGGCTCTTCTCCCCATACCTCCTGCAATCATCCATTTTGCTCCTTGTTCATTTACAAATTTAGGTATGCTACCTACTTCATGTCCGGGATTTTGAAGTACTTTTTTTTCTACTACTTTATTATTTTCAATTGTAACAAAGGTAAACTCGGGAGCTCGACCAAAATGTTGAGAAACTTTCCCTGAATCTGAACTAATAGCAATTTTCAATTTTTATTCACCTATACCTCATAGGATTTTATAAAATTTAAATGTAATGAATAATTATTCAAAACACAATTTTTCTGAATTCTTAATTTACTTATCTCAAAAATCTTTTATACTGAATTTGAATAATTAATAATTAAAATTTAAAAAAGAAACGATTTTTTGGTGATTCAATATAGGAAGAAGAAGAGGTCGAAGATGGGTATACCAAACGCCAAAAAATCTCTATTTTACTAATCAACCTCCTAAAGCTGAAGATACAATTACCTTAACAATAGCAGAATTTGAGGCTATGCGGCTTAAGCATTATATTGGTTTAAATCAAAAAGCTGCAGCCGAAAGAATGGGTATCAGTCAACCTACATTCTCTAGAGTTCTTGAAGAGGCTCATCGAAAAAATACAGAAGCTTTAATTGAGGGTAAGTCAATTAGAGTTTATGGAGGTGATGTAAATTATAGAAGAAGCTTTATGGGATATGGATGTCAAGATTGTAATCACGAATGGGAAGATCCTACTGCATCAAAAGAAAAAAAGGTCAATTGTATCAAATGTAATTCTAATAACGTTTATCATCTTATTAAAGAATTCATTTAAATTCTTATTTTGTATTAAAAGATCAAATTAAAGAATTGCTCCATAAATTAACTTTTAAATTTTCATAAGTTAGTTTAATAGCTAAACTTGCTTTTGAATCTGGATCAAAATCTACAACAGTTTTAGCAAAAGACATGGCTTTAGGGATTGCCAAATCAAAAGGAATTTTACCTAATATATTATATCCTGTTTCATCAATGTATTTCTTAAAATCATCTTGAAAAGGGCTTTTTAAATCTGATTTATTTATTATTAATCCAAATGGGATATTAAATTGTCGAATTACTTCTATTACGCGTATTAAATCATGTAAACCAGAAGGAGTAGGTTCACTAATAGTAATGACATAGTCTAAATTCGAGATGGTAGCAATTACAGGACATCCAATTCCTGGAGGTCCATCAATTAGTAATAAGTTGCTTTTCTCAAATTCCATTATATTAGTTGAATAATCTTTAACATCTGATACTAACTTTCCGGATGTGGTGCTTCCTAATTGGGTTTTTCCATAAATTAAAGGAAATCCCATAATATTATTGTATGAAATAATTTCTCCACTCTTTATTCGATGTATTTCAAAAGCGTGTTCGGGACATAAAACTTTACAAGCTCCACAGCCTTCACATTTTAAGAAATCAGTTATAGGGATTGAATTTTGTCTATTCCACTTTAATGCATTGAATTCACAAAAATGATTATCAATACACTGCTTACAATTAATGCATTGATCTTCTATAAACTCTGCTTTCCTTGTTGTGAATGTATCCTCTTTCTTTATTGTAGATTCATCCTTAGGAGGAAGAATGATAGCTAAATTCGGAGCATCAACATCGCAATCTATTACGATAACTTGTATCATTAAATCTTTATCGGCAAGACTCGCTAGTGATGCTGTTAATGTGGTTTTACCCACACCCCCTTTACCTGAAACAACACCAACTATTTTTCTTTTCATATCATTTCTAACCATTTTTTTAAATTTTCGTAAATTGTAGTGAATGCTCTGTAACCCGCCCCCTCTTTATTATATATACTGTTCTCATCCATGATAGGTGTACCTAAGCAGTAAGAATCTACAATATCAGAATCCAATGGGATATCACCTAAAATTTTTATATTTTCTTCTTCCAATTCATCTAAGAATTGTTCTCTGAAACCTAATAATGAAGATCTATTTACTATCACTCGAAATTCCTTTTCTAATAACGTAATCAATTCCATTATTCTAATTAAATCTAATTTACCGAATTTTGTAGGTTCAGTAATGGGAATTGCTATATCTGCTACATCAATTAAAAGTTCTACATCACAATGTGCACCTGGAGCTGTATCTAAAATAATAATTTCGAAGGTCTCTGGATTATATTTTTGAATCTCTTCAAGTTTATCAAGAAGTGCGTCAACTATCGTAACTGATCTAGCTTCTGAAGGCTTTAATTCTCCAAACATAAGTGATAACCCCTTAATTTTTGTAGTATATGTCCAACCAATCGTTTTTGAATCAGCTTCAATTGCTTTTTCGGGACAAATTTTATAACATAGTTGACAACCGGAACAAACAGTTAATATAGGAATAGGAAATGCTTCTTTTACATGTAAAATCGCATTAGACATGCAGTTTTGGGCACAAATACCACATTTAGAACATTTACCTTCAATAATTTTTGGTTTGAAAAAGAGGACTTCTTTTTTATTTTCTAATGTTGCATTTAATAATAAATAAGTATTAGGATTTTCTACATCCCCATCAATAAGAAGGACTTTGTACCCTTCATTTTTAAACATAACTGCAATATTGACAGCACAGAGAGTTTTACCTGTTCCTCCTTTACCACCAGTAATACAAATTATGTGAGGTTTTCTTTTACTCATGAGATTAAAATTAATTTACTATCCATTTTTTAAGGATTGTTAAATCCTCCGCTCCCTCGACCACCGCCCATTCCATAATGCGAAGCCACATTTGAGCTAGACATCTCTTCTAATTTACCTTCATTAAAAAGATCTAATACTTCTTTTACTGTTATTTGTTTATCTGGTGCGTGAAAAAGTTTTATATTCAAGGCTTTAAGGCCATTAGCTGCATTGGGACCTAGAAAACCTACAATTGCAACTTCAGCATTATTATTACCTATTATTTGAGTTGCTTGCACACCAGCACCACCCATAGCACTAGTTGCATGGTTTGGGACGGTTTTTACCGCTGTTATCTCGTTATTATCTAACTCAACAAATGTAAAACTAGGACATCTTCCAAATCGAGGACTTAACAAATCATTTAAACCTCCTTTTCCCATTGAAGGAATTGCTATAATAACCATATTTTTTCTCCACAGTTTTAATTTCGAAATATTTTAAAGTTTTAATTAATATGAATAATTATTCATTATATGAAAAAATTGACAACTTATAAATTTAACCAATAAAAATTAGGAGGTAGAAGAACATTAGCGAAGAGATTCCAGATATTGATTTAAAGGAGACTATTCAACAAGAAAAACAAAAACAGATGGACCAATTAATGGTAAACATTAAAGAGAATATGGAGCAAATCAAATCCAAGATCGTTGTTATATCAGGTAAGGGAGGTGTAGGAAAAACAACCGTCGCAGTAAATCTCGCAATGAGTTTAGTTAGTTTTGGGTTAAGAGTAGGAATTCTAGATGTTGATATAACAGGACCAAATGTCCTTAAAATGCTAGGAGTAAATCCTGAGTTAAAACCGAGAGTTGATCCTAAGGCTAAAAGATTTTACCCTGTTAATGGACCTTTAAATCTTAAAGTAATGAGTATGGCGTTTCTCATTGAGAGTTCAGATTCACCGGTTATTTGGAGGGGTCCAATGAAGATGAGTGCAGTAAGACAATTTCTAGGCGAAGCTATTTGGGGTGAATTAGATTATTTAATATGTGATTTGCCACCAGGAACATCAGATGAGACATTAGATATTTTACAACTTATACCGGATGAGAATGTAGTTGTAGTTACAACCCCTCAGGAGGTGGCATTAATGGATGCTCGGAAAACTATAAAAATGGCTCAAATAATGGAAAGAAACATTCTAGGAATTATAGAAAATCAATCTGGTTTTAATTGTCCCCATTGTGGAGAATATATTGATCTTTATCCTCCAGGTGGAGCAGAAAAAGCAGCTCAAGATTTTGGTGTTCAAATATTAGGTAAAATACCTTTTGAGATAGAAGTAAGTCAACAAGGAGATATGGGATTACCTTTTATTTTAAAATATCCTAATAGTAAATCAACTAAAGCTTTTAAAGAAACAGTTAAGAAGATTCGAGGATTTTTGGAAAAATAAATTTAGCTTTTAAAAACTATCTTATCAAAAAGATTTCCAAGTATATTTAACAAGTTAGGATTAGTAATAAAAAAATGCCGAATAATAATTTAAATAAATGGGTAGAAGACATTCAGAAAGAAATTATTGAAGAGGAAATTAAAAGGTATAATAAATATATTGTAGAACTACTTCAAAATCCAAGAAATTGGGGCAAACCAGAAGATAATGAAATAAGTGCGTGGCATGCTTATGAAGGATCATGTGGTGATACCATGCAATTCTTTCTAAAGATCAGAGAAGGTGTTATTGAAAAAGCAAATTTTATTACTGATGGATGTGGTGCCACAGTAGCTGCAGGAAGTCAAACTACTATGATGGTAGAAGGTCAAACATTAGAGTTTGCCGAAAATTTACAACCTATTGATGTAGATAATGCTTTAGGAGGTTTACCAGACGATCATAAGCATTGTGCTGAACTAGCAGTAACCACTTTAAAACGTGCAATTGAAAAATACAAATTCCAAAATCCTTGATAAATATTCATAATAAAATAATATGAAATATGTATACGGACCTGTACCTAGCAGGAGATTAGGAAATTCATTAGGAATTGACCCAATTCCATCTAAAACTTGTAATTACCAATGTATCTATTGTCAATTAGGAAAAACTACTAATTTTACAAACACTAGAAAAAATTTTTTCCCGAAAGAAGAAATTATAGCTGAACTGGAAAAAGCCATAGAATTGTATGAAAAATCTATAGATTATGTAACCGTTGTAGGTAGTGGTGAACCTACTTTATATAAAGATTTAAAAGATTTAATTTTAACTGCTAAAAATTTAACTGAAAAACCCGTTTGTGTGATAACTAATGGCAGCTTGCTTTATCAAAAAGAAGTTCAAAAAGATTTAGCTTACTCGAATATAGTTCTACCTAGTTTAGATGCTGGTGATGAAAAATTATTTATAAAAATAAATCGACCTCATCCTTCGATTAATTTTGAAAAGCTAATCCAAGGGTTTATAGATTTTAGAAAAAATTATGAAGGGAAGTTTTGGGTAGAAGTAATGGTCATGAAAGGGATTAATGATACTAAGGATGAACTAATAAAAATTAAGGAAAAACTAGATTTGATAAAGCCAGATAGAATTGATATTAATGTTCCAATTAGACCTCCAGTAGAAAGCTGGGTAAAAATTCCTGATAAGGGCATATTTTCAGTTTTCAATGAAATTTTTAATGATTATAATAATATTAATTTCCCTGAGGAGGGAAAATTCAATATCTATTCATCAAACTTCGAGAATGAAGTTCTTTCAATACTTGAAAGGCATCCAATGAGGCAGGATCAAATTATTAACACTTTTTCTACTCTCAATTTAAATAAAGATAAAATTATTATGAATTTAAAAAGACTCCAATCTGAGAAAAAAATAAAGAAACTTTATTATAATGGAAAACTCTTTTGGAAATTAGAAATACAATAATAATTGCTTTTTATCAATTGGTTTACTAATATTCTAGAACTAGACTTTCTAATGCATTAGATATTTCAAGATTTATATGATGTTCAATTTCACATGAAAGTTTATGTATAATAGTCTCATTTTTGAGTTTTAACACATGCAAAAAAAACTTGAAAAGACAATTATAATTTCGAATAGTCTTAAGAGCGATTTCTTTTCCTTTTTTAGTTAATCTTAAAGACTTTCTTGGATTCCAGGTTATTAAATTATGTTCCTTCAACTTATATAACATGTAGGTAACTGAAGAAGGTCTAACCTTTAAAAAATCTGAAATTTCAGAATTGGATACCCAACCCCCTTTAATCCCTTTCGAAACTAAATAAATAGCTTTGAGATAATCCTCATAACTTTCTTGTATTTCTGTCATGTTTTCACTTAAAATAAAAAAAAAATGAGGAAATTACTCCTTCTTTTCTAATTCTTCAATTCTTTTAGAGATATCGTCTAATGCGCCACTAATTCCATTTAATTCTGATTCTAAATATTCTTTCTCTTGTTTAAGCATTGCTATTTGATTCTCAGGAGTGCTTATTGGAATAATATTGGATGGATAAGAAGCATATAATGGTGCATAAATCGGAATTCTATAACCCCAACCTCGACCTCTTCCATATCCAAAACCTGTTCTATATCCAAATTCCCATCCTCGACCCCAACCGCGCCCAGAGCCCATTCCCGGACCCTTTATATATCCTGGTGTATCATAACCTGCGCAATATCCTAAACTTCTACCAGTCCTAGAACCTAAACCTCTAGGTCCAGTTCTGTCTCCACCTGGCATATTAATTTTTCACTTTTATTTTATTTTGAATATATATTCATTACTCATTATTATTATAGTAATATTAAACTACTTATTTAAATATTATGAATATATATTCAAAAAACCAAATAATTTTTACTCAACTTGCTGATATTTTATAAGATTACTTGAAGAATAATTGATACTATAATTCATAATATTAATTTTTCTTTCTAAAAGATAAAAGGGAGATTTATTAGTTTAAGAATTTATTTTTGAATACTAGTAAATTTATGAAAAAAATGTAAATTATAATTTTTAAAAATTAAAAGGTGATGAATTATTAGTAAAAATAAAAAGCATATTTTATATGTTCAAACCTCACATGATCCAGAACGCCAATATTCACCCTTAGTTCTAGCTCAAACAGCTAAAGCGATGGATATCGAAGCAACAGTATATTATCTAGGTACAGGATTAAGAATTTTAAAGCCTGGTGAAGCTGAGAAAATAAAACTTGGTTCTTTTCCAAGTGTAAAAGAGATGATAGATAAAACACTTGAAATGGGTGTTGAAATTCTTGTATGTGAAGCATCAAAGAGAATGTTGGGTTGGGAAAAAGTGGATTTAATTCCTGGTGTTAAAATTGTGGGGGCTGCTACTTTAAATGATTTAGTATTAGATGTAGACGCAACTCAATGGTTTTAAATTTCAATATGTCTAAAATGTAAGAATAATGATGAACTAAAATATTAGATTCTTTTTTTTTGGATGCAAATTTTCATGTAAGCTTGAAAAATAATCCTAAATTTTACGATAGAAAATCTATATTTTGTTAAGACTAAATTTAAATTTGAAGTTAAATTATTAATAATTGTAGTACGGATAATTTAAGGTTAAATTCTTTAGTTGAAGACAAGGAGGATAAAAAACAATTGGAAACTTCACTTGTTAAATGCTTAACTGAATGCGAAAAGGGTGAAATTGTAACAGTGATAAGTGTAAATGCTGGCTATAAAGCAAAAATGCGTCTTGCTAATTTAGGTATAATACCTGGTGTAAAAATAAAAAAAAAGAAATCTGCTCCATTAAAAGGGCCCATTGAAATTGTTGTAAAAGGTTCATCATTAGTGATTGGAAGAGGTATTGCATCGAAAATAATTGTTAGATGTAAGAAAGAATGTGAATTTTAATCAATTTAAATTCTATTATAATTTTTTATCAAATTATTAAAACTGATCCTAAATAATGAGTTGCCATTTACCTAAGACACCAAAACAAAAAAGTGAAAATAATTATAAGAACTCAATTAATATTGCTTTAGCTGGTAATCCAAATGTAGGTAAATCAGTTATATTTAATCAATTAACAGGACTTTCACAAACGATTGGAAATTGGCCTGGAAAAACAGTAGAAAAAATGGAAGGATTTTTAGATTTTCATGGGTATCATTTCAATGTTGTTGATTTACCTGGCATTTATTCATTATCGACATATAGCATTGAGGAAATAGTAAGTAGAGAGTATATAGTATCTGAAGATGTTGATTTAATAATAAACGTGATTGATGCTACAAATTTAGAACGTAACTTATTTTTTACATTTCAACTCCTAGAGTTAAATGTACCGATGATTCTTGCTATCAATCAGATGGATCTTTTACGTAAGAGACATATTGATATTAATTTTGAGAAACTAGAAAAAATATTTAAATTACCCGCTCTTCCTCTTGTTGCTATCCATGGAGTTGGAGTTCACCAGCTTCTTGAAGAAGCAATAGAAATGGTAGTGTATCACCATCCTCATTTACATCATGGACAACGTATAAATAAAAGATCTAAGCATCATTCACATGAACATTCTCATAGAGAACGTGTTCATAAAAAAATGACATCTCGACCATACTTAAAATATGAATTTCAATTTCCTGACTTGTCTAATATCATTTCTTTTGGAAAAGAAGTGGAATTAAAAATCGAAGAAATTGTTGATAATATCAGAGATAATCAGTATATAAGAGCTAATTCTTATTATCCTTTAAGATTTTTAGCAATAAAGCTTTTGGAAAATGATGATGAAATTATAAAATTATTTTTACATGACGGTTCTTCCTCCAAAATCATTCAAAAAGCTAATACCTTTCGGAATGAACTTGAGGAGATTCATGGAGAAGATATTAGTACCATAATCTCTTCGGAAATTTATAATAACATTAATAAAATAATACAACAGTTTTTAATTATAAAATCTGGAAAACAAGCTAAAAGAATCTCTATTGCTGATAGAATTGATCATCTCACAACTCATTCATTATTTGGATACGTCATATTAATCTTGGTTATTTTTGGCATCTATATTTTCACATTTTCAATAGGTGATTTTTTAGGAGGCATATTAGATAATTGGTATGGATTTTGGACTGAAGGTGTTTATTCACTAATAGGTGAAAATTCAATATTTGTAAAAATTTTTTGGGATGGAGGGATGGGAGGATTAATCGGAGCAATTGGAGGTGTTTTAGTTTATGTAATCCCGTTTTTCCTCATAATTGAAATTTTACAAGATTCTGGTTATTTACCAAGAGCAGCATTCTTGATGGATAGAATCATGCACTCAATTGGAGTTCACGGAAAAACAATAATCCCAATGATTTTAGGTTTTGGTTGCAATGTTCCTGCTTGTGCTGGATGTAGAATTATGGAAACTGAGCGTGAAAAAAAAATATCTATTGTTTTAACTTCACTTATACCATGTGCCGCAACGATGACAGTGGTTATGGGATTAGTAGGAAGATATTTAGGTTTAGGATGGGTTGTTTTTCTTTTTGTTATAAATTTTTCAGTAATTTTAATCATAGGAAGGATCCTAAATAAAATTATGCCTGGAGAATGTACAGAATTAATTATGGAAATGCATGAATATCGAGTGCCAAATTATAGTGTTATTGCAAAGCAAACATGGCTAAGAAGTAAAGAATTTATTTTTAGAGCACTTCCAGTAATAGTCATTCTAGGTATATTTTTAGAAATACTAGTGATTTTTAACGCTTTGGAACCAGTTAATCTTATCTTATATCCAATCTCCGTATTTTGGTTAGGATTACCTGTTGCTACTGGTATTTTTTTAATATATGGAATCTTGAGAAAAGAATTAACACTCGTTCTTCTTGCTCTTTTTGCAGAAAACCTGGGGCTTACTCTTTTAGAACTTTTAACTCCTATTCAGATGATTGTATTTAGTTTGGTAACTATGCTCTATGTCCCATGTTTCGCAACTATCATCATTATTGCAAAACAAACGAATTGGAAGTATGCTCTAAAGATTTCAGCTATGGAAATTGCCATAGCTTTACTCATTGGAGGAATTATTAACTGGGGATTTATCTTTTTTTCCTCATTATAAAGTAAGATATGATCTTTCCACAAATTAGTCATTATTGCCATTAAACAAGTTTTTCAATTTGAAAAAGCAAGAGTAAAATATAAAAAAAACTATTTCTTAATTCTTATTACACTGTAAATCCGATTTTATAAAAAAAAGTGAATTAATGTGATAAAAAAAAAATTATCCCTACCCCTATTTATATTCATTTTAATTTTCCTAATATCAACACCAATATTCATAAATATTAAGAAAGATCCAATACTCACTAATACTTCTGTAGGTCATTCCTCCATTGTTCGCACAACTCCAGATAAATCAGTTCTTATATGGGGAATGCTGTCTGGGCCTCCTTATCTCGATCCTATGGATTCATGGGATAGTATGGCAAATACTATCTTTAGGCAATGTTTAGAATCGCTTTGGTGGTATAACTATTCTGATCCAAAATTTCCTCTAATTCGTAAGCTAGCTGAGTCAGAGACATGGATTAGCTCTACACAACTTAGAGTATATTGTAAAACAGGAGTATTGTTCCATGATGGTACTCCATTTAATGCTGATACCGCTATCTGGAATCTTGAAAGATTGGAGTATTTATGTAATCATACTGGGGCATTGGATCCACTGAATGAAAGTGTAGCTAGAATTCACTCCATATATGAATTCCCTGATGGAAGCCCTATTATTGATCACTTTACGAAAATTAGTGAATTTGTCTTCGATATCTTCTTACACGCTCCTTTTTCTGATCTTTTGGATATCTACGCTTATGTGAGTAGTAATATGTTGTCTCCGACTCATCATGCAGCTCAAGCTGACCGATTTATCACATTACAAGAAGAATTAGTTGGAACTGGTCCTTATGTTTTTGAAGAATATATAGATAGCTCAGAAATAAGATTCTTAAAAAATAATGATTACTGGCAAGAGCCACCAGTTTTTGATTGTTTGATATTCAACATAATCGAGGATCCTGTTGAAATTAATAATGCAATGTTAACAGGGGATATTGATTGGATTCAAAATCCAATCCCATCACTTTATGATACTTATCAACAACTTCCACGTTATACATTTAACGAAAGTGAGAACCCAGGTTTTTATTTTTTAGGGATGAATAACAACAAGATCAATATAACCTGGAGAAAAGCAATATCATATGCGTTTAATTATAGTTGGGTGATATCATTTTTTAAAAGAGATACTATTGATGGGGTAAGGAGAGCATACGGACCTATTTCTCCCTTTTTTGGAGATTATTATAAAGAAGGGCTCAATACATTAGCACCATATATGAACTATTCAATTGCTCGACAGACAATTCTGGATGGCTTAGGAGCTGATGTTAGACTTGCAGGACTTACGTCCGAAGATTATGGAGTGAATCCTGTTAATGACGCAATTTGGGCAGCAGCAAATCTTCTAACCTTGAATTACTCAGGAAATGCCGATAATCAGTTAAGATCTGAAATTTCAAAACAACTACAGGATTGGTTAGTCCGCATAGGAATAACTGTGACAGATGGACTTACATTGTGGACTTACTATTTTAAATTATTAAATGGGCTTACCCTCCATGGACTTGATGACTTAGAACTATTCTTTGTTGGATTTAGTATTGATTATTTTTCCCCTATGAGGCTAATCCAACCTATAATGTCAAATATCTCATCCTCAAATTATGGACAGGTTAATGATTCTCAGATGGAAAGTTGGTTTATACAGTGGGCTATAACCCATGATGTAGCTGAACGAATTGAAATATGTCATAATATTTCAACTTACATAGCTACTGAATTATACCCTTATGTCTTTGGTTGTCATCCTAATACCTTTACTGTTCATTCTTCAGATCTTTATAATGTTCCCTATAATGGGTTGGGTCACTTTTGGGCATATCCAATAAAATCTAAAAATTATCCTCAAATCACTAGTTCTGGAGATGTAGCCTTTCTAGAGGGTGATACCGGAAATTCTATAACATGGAATTTGAGCGCTAAAGAACTTTCAAGCCCAATTTATTATGTTTATCGGGATAATGAACTGATATTAAATAATAGTTGGGTGATTGATGATACTATTACTATTAATTTAGATGGACTCTCTGTAGGGGAATATGCATTTAGAATTTGTGTATACAATGGAGATCGAGTCTTAGAGAATTATATAAATGTTGAAGTTCTTCCTAGATTAAAAATTACTAATTTACCAGATATCAATTATCCAGAAGGGAGTACAGGCAATATTCTTAAATGGTATGTAATCGAAGGTTCTACAGAAAATGCTCAATACTACATTTATAATGCAAGCGAATTAGTGGAAAATGGAGGTTGGGAGATTGGAATCGCAATACCTCTCAATGTAGATGGTTTAGCTGTCGGAAATCATACATTTCGTATAGAAGTTCATAATGAATTTGAATATGTTGAAGATCAAGTAGCAGTCAATGTAATTAGTGCTAAAGAAGTTGCTGAACCTTTTCCTCCAGAAATAATAATAACCCTAGCTATTACATTACCTAGTGCTACC
>SMTZ1_10012018_pt1 | contig 13008 bp, 12 predicted proteins | sample DeeMarSWOR136_30_FD_25667 | JGI IMG/M metagenome (IMG submission 25667) | reverse complement strand
AAGCTCTGCTCACCCTCGATGGGTACCCCACTTCTCCAGCAGATTGCGCTCAAAAACAACGGAGTCCCTCTGAAAAAACTCAGGAAACTCCCGAAAAGTTTCCCTTGACCAAAGATATTCATTTTGCTATTTATTTCCAACAAATAGTCACGTAACGATTCCATTCCATGCCGAAAGTTTCCGTTTGCATTCCCGCTTACAACCGCCCAGAAGTAGGGGAAACGATCGAGAGCGTACTGACGCAGACGTACCGAGACTTCGAGTTGATCGTGATAGACGACGGCTCCCCTGACGAATCGACCTGGGAGGTGATTTCGTCTTACGGGAAGCCAGTTCGAGCCTTCCGGCAGGAGAACGCCGGCATAGCCGGGGCAAAGAATGCCTGTGTGGCAAAGGCGAAAGGCGTACTGATCGCCTTCTGCGACCACGACGACCTGTGGCTCCCAAACAAGCTAGAGCGCCAGGTAGCCATGTTTGAGGCCCAGCCTGAGGTTGGGTTCGTTTACTGTCGCTACTTCCTATTCACCGCCGACCGGGGAGACTTTAAGATCCGGCCCCGCAAAGGACTGGAGGGAGACATTTTCAAAGCCATGCTCCTCAAGATCTTTGTGCAGACCTCCACCGCAATGATCCGCCGCGCGGTCTGGGAGGCTGCGGGGCCTTACGACCCGAGCTACATCATTGCGGACGACTACGACTTTTTCCTCCGAGTGGCGAGGGTAACGCCAGCCGCCTTCGTCAATGAAACATTAGTACGCTATCGCCTCCACCCTGAGAACACAAGCCGCGCGGAACAGGCACCAGAGAGGTACAATGAGGAAATCCTGCGAATATACCAGTCGTGGTTGGCACGGGACGACTTATCGCAGGTCGAACGGCGCATCGTCTCGCGCCGCATCGGCAAATATTACTACAACCTTGCCCAGATTGCTCGTAAGCTGGGGAAAACTGAGCACTGCTGCACGATGCTTGCCAATGCCAGGCAATTCGACCCTTACAGGATTCGCTATATCAAACTCGCCGCGGGTGAATGGATCCGTCGGTCCCTTGGGCCGTAACTCAACCGCATTGCGAATGGCTCACTAAACCCCGATATATTTCTTCGGGCCCGCAAGGATTCCTGAACAAACCTCCTCATCTTACCTTCCACACTGGATCGTGAGTACTCCTGGTCGTCATCAGACCGGTCATTCAACTCGCACCCGCGGGCCCATTTCGGTAATGTGTTGATAAAAGGCCTCTACTTCTTCGGCCTGCTTTTCCAACCGGAATTCCCTGATTGCCTTTTCCCGTCCCATTTGCCCCATCTGATTTCTCAGAGACTCGCTGGTTACGAGGGTTCGCAGGGCGGCACAGATATTTTCAGGCGTGTCATCAACAACAAAACCCGTCACACCATCGTCGACAATTTCAGGAAGCATCCCTCTCCGGGCGACCACTGCGGGTTTACCCATGGCCATAGCTTCCCTGAGGGCTCGGGCGGTCCCGTCTGAACCTGCCATCAAGAGGACAAAGATGTCCATGGCTGCCAGGGTATCAAGATAATTTTCCGTCTGATAACCTGCCAGAATGACAGAGGCGTCAAGGCCGAACCGCCTGGTTGGCTCAATGACGCTCTCCCTGATCTGACTGCTTCTCCCTACCAAAAGCGCCTTGACATGGGGGAATTCCCTGACGAGCTTGGCCAGGGAGGCCAGGAAAACATCGGTTCTCCGATACTTCTGAAATCGGGCCACCATGCCAATAACCAAATCTTCTCCATTGATGTTGAACACCCTCCGCATATTCCGAAAAGGCCCCTCCGGATCATACCGTTCCAATTGCATGGCAACCCCCACACGACCCACCCTTTTAGGGGTAATGGGCAGTCTCGTCGAGTCTCTCTGCCGGGCCATTTCTGAAAAGGTAACAATCCCGTCTGTCAATCTCGACACAAGAAGGCAGTTTGCCCAGGATGGTTTGATGGCGTCTCTCTTATGATCTGTCCTTATGACTACAGGCCTTTTCTTTGTCAGGTGTGCGGCCAGCCCCCCCAAAATATGATCATGAGAATTATGAACATTGATTAGATCAAATTCCTCGGTGTCAATAAAATTGCGGAGGGCCTTCAAATCCCGAAGATTGTCAGCCAGGCCAAATCCCAAATGGCCCTTTCCCAAAGGTTGAAGCCGGAATTTGTCAGTAATCTGAAAATTCTTACCCGCAACCCGGTGGGCTATACTATCCTCAACCTCAAAAGGGGGAAATCGATATGCAAAGATCACTTGGTGCCCCCTTTTCTGCAGGGTTTCGCACAGATTGACTGTTGGTTCCGCGGGCCCTGTCCACTTCCAATCGCTAAACAGATGCAGAATTTTCATGGATTTCCTCACGTCCGCATACCTCCAGCAACCTCATGGTAGACCCGCAAGGTTCCCTCAACATTGGAAGTAGGCGAGTACTTTTCCATCCACTGCCTCGCGACAACCTGTGCCTCTTTACGGCGTTCCTCATCAAAATAGAAAGCAATAGATTCGGCCAGGTCTTCCACATCAGTGGGATTCTCGAGAATCTTTCCCCCTTTGTTTGAGGTGATGACATCGGCAGCCCCGTTGAACCGGGAGGTGATGACGGGCAGACCGCTCGCCAGGGCCTCCAAAACGGTCAGGGAACAAGAGTCGTAAAACGTCGGATGAACATAGATGTCGCTGGCCGCATAATACTGCTCCATCCCCTTGACCGGCCCCAAAAAAAGAGTAAAATCTGAAACGCCCAGTCTCCGGGCCATCCCCAGGTAGCGACCGATTCGCCCTCGACCTACGATCAGGAGGGAAAAAGGCCGATTTAGGAACCATCGCTTCAGGTAGATCAGCGCATGCAAAAGGGGTTCAAGCCCCTTGAGACGGTAATTGTTCCCTGCAAAGAGGAGAAGGAGAGCACTATCATCGATTCCTAAATCCTCCCGTTTTGCCTTTCGAAAAATTGTCCTGTTCTTCGGATGAAACCGGCCAAGATCCACGCAGTTAAAAACAATCGCTATTTTCTCCTCGGGTACCCCATAGTATCGGACGATGTCCTCCTTGACCATTGGCGATATGGCGATGATTTTTCTCACCTTATCATTCACGTACTGTCTCCTCTGGATCCAGACTTTCACATAGTGCTGAAGAGAGAGATATCGTTTCAAGAATTTATACACATAGTAGAATCTGTTGGTGATGGAAGAAAACTCCTGTTTAAGATAAGCCTTTTCCACGCCACCATGGGGGTTAAAGATATTCATGGCAAGAGTTCGACCCACCCCATGAATGATGTCAAAATCGTACTGCTGAATTGCACGAGCTGAATTGCGGAGAAAAGAAAGAATTCTCAAACTGTGAGGATATCTCAATACCGGTATTTGGTGTAATTGATACTCCGTTTCCCGAATTTTTTCTGCAATTGTGGCAAAAATATGGACCTCATGCCCTCTGCTAACAAGCTCCTTAGCTAACCAGGAGAAATAAATCTCTCCACCTCTCGATGGTAGATATCGATCCAGGACAAAAGCGATCTTCAATTTCCGAGATATAGTATTTACCTCCAGCATGTTCTTAGAAATTCAAAAAGCCCCTTTCCTTACAAGTATGACAAATCGTCGGACTTTTTTTGATTTTATCTCGAACCTCTTGCCTGGCCAATCTGTATTTCTCACTATTCCAGATAAAGGTAAAAGGTTCCTCGAAAACATTTCCAAAGGCATGCCGTTCTCCATAAACTGCACAACAGGGAAGGACGGCCCCATCCCAATTAACAACCGCTGTCTTCCAAAGATGGTTACATTTCATCTGTTTCTTTTTCCCCTTCTTTTCAAGATCAAATGCGCAATATTTTGGATTTTCCGGAATCCAGTCTTTATCCCTTTCAATGGAATTCTCCACACTTTCGAATATTTCCTTTCCCATATCCGTTCTCATTCTGTTAATTCGGAGCTCCATGCCACAATCGTTAGCTAACTCCCTGATTTTTTCAACCTCATGTTCGTTATGCTTGAAAACATGGAAAAGAAGCACAATGCGCGTGTAACGGTTATTCAGTTTCTTCTTCGCTTCTAACAATTGATATATGTTTGATACTACCTTATGAAAATCTCCACCTATACGATATTTTGAATACGTTTCTGGACTGGCCCCATCTAAAGAAATAAAAATTTTATCGATATGCGTGGAAATAAGAGCCTCCGCCATATTCTTGTCTAGTACGTTTAAATTTGTGCTGATGCAAACGGGAATATTCCCATCTTTTGCATATTGAATCATTTCAATTAAATCTTTATGCAATAAGGGCTCCCCCCAGTTGTACAATTCCAAATTGGTGAGGTAGCTTCCCACTTCATTGAGAACCTTTTTAAACCCTTCAATTTTCATAAATCCTCTGGAAGCACCTTTATCACCCCTTCCCGTGGGGCAGAGTGGACATTTTAAATTACAGACATTGCCTATATCAATAGTAAGCTTATTGGGGAAATAGAATAGACGGGAATGTCCCAAGAAGTATTGGATTTCCTTAACAATGAGATTGAAAATCTTTCGCGGGGTCAATATCTGCTTAAGAAATATCAGCTTGTTTATGAGCTTCATATCTATCGGTCCTTTTTATTGACCCTTCCCAGACTCTGGCATATCTCATAAAAACATAAAACGAATATGCTATCGCATTAATTAATCCGGGAATTCCGTCCCGGAAGCCTTGTTTGTAAATATAGGTCTCCAGGAACTTGATCGGAGGACGAACCATGAGATGAAACGGCGTTGCCCTTATCCCTTTCCTTCTCATGATCTCCGCTGAAGCCTGAGAGAAATGATCGATCGTCTTCAGTTGATCGGATAGATTGCGGTAAGCAAAATGGAGAAGATCGCTTCGGAGAGTTTTAGTATTCCCGGCAACCGTGACTTTTTCATGAAGTTGTTCCCCAGTCCATTTCCCCTTGCTTTTTCGAAACAGCCTCAACTGATAATTAGGGTACCATCCTCCGTGATTAATCCAACGCCCCAAATAGTAGGTACGCCTGGGAATATAATAGCCATTTGCATCGCCATGGCTCTTTAACTCATCAATAATTTCATCCCTCAAAGAAGGGGAGACCCTTTCGTCCGCATCGATACTCAAAATCCAGTTATGAGTGGCCTGGCGGAGTGCAAAATTCTTCTGATCCAGAAACCCTGACCACGCTCGATGAAATACTTTGTCCGTATAAGACCGGCAGATCTGCACCGTTTTGTCTGTGCTGAAGGAATCCACTACAACAATTTCATCGGTCCACGTGACGTTTTCCAAACAGTCTTTGATATTATCTTCTTCATTAAAGGTAATAACACAGGCGGTAATACCCAAGGGTCACCTCCTCAGACATAATTGACTTGCTCCTCTGCCAACCACACTCCATTTCACGGCAAGAAAGTACCTTTCTAAACGTCACCGGAATTTTCCCTCGACTCCAGAAGTATTTTTGCAGCCTCAAAGACGTCTTGACTGCTGATGGCCTTCATGCACTCCACATCTTTACATCCCCTGTTGCGGCAAGGGCTGCAAGGCAGGTCTTTTCGAACTATGATATGGGGCGTTCCCTCATACGGCGCATTCACGATGGGATCGGTGGGTCCAAAAATCCCCACAACCGGGGTTTTAACGAGGGAGGCGATATGCATCGGACCAGTATCGTTTCCGACGTATACGCTACACCGCCTGAATATTTCCGCCAACTGTTTAAGGGAATAGGTTTCGGGGGCTACCATGGAATCCCTTCTCATCCGGGCCCTTATCTCATCCACCATCGCTCTCTCCCCCGGACCCCAAGTAAAGAGAACCGAAACCTTGAGCTCCTCCACAAGCCGATCGGCCAACTCTGTGTATTTAGTGGACGACCACCGTTTATAGGAGGTTTTTGAACTCGTCCCTGGGTGAATGGCAACCAAGGGGCCTGATATCCCGGGTCGTCGACTCCGGAAAAATTGGTCCACATATTCCACATCTTCTTGAGATACATGGAGATCTACATCCCCTCTCCCCCCGTCCAGGCCTAAAGGGCCGAGCAGAGAGAAGTTTCTCTCAAAACGGCTTATTCGATTGGATCTAGGGCTCACCTTCCGGTTATTAAAAAGGTGGTTCCACTCCTTACAATATCCCCGATCGAATCCCACCCGTTCTTTGGCACCGCTCATGTAGCTAATCAGCCCACTCTTCAAAATACCGTGAAAGTCAAAGGCAATGTCGTAATGCCTCCCCCTAAGCTCCCTGACAAATCGATATACCTCCCCGGTGGTCCTCAAAAAGCCGAGGGGATTAAGGAGACCCTTTTCCCATCTATTTCGCTGGAAAACGATGGTCTCGTCGATCTCGGGTTGATGCACCAAGACATCCCGGGCCTTCTCCTCTACCACCCAAGCAATGTGAGCCGTTGGAAACTTCTCCCGCAAGGCATTGACTGCTGGGAGGGTTCGCACTACATCTCCGATAGCGCTCAACCGGATGATCAGTATCCTCTCGATACCCTTCATCGCCCTTCCGTTCATAGGCATCATATTCGATTCATGGATGCCAGAGGAGGTGTCTGGATTCCCCCTCTCTCCTCCCATTGTCTCCTATCCCATTCAAATGATTTCAAGCCCCACCCTGAGATCGGGTAGAAATCCGTTAAATAATCATTATCCCCCTTTAGATAAGCCCTTGCACTTGAGAATTCGTAGTCGACCTCCCTCTTCACGATTCCCCTTCGTACCGGATTCTCAAAGGACTAAATTATATGGGAATCAAATTGGGTGAGATTGACGAAAAGACCATTGCCCTCGTAAAATCTGGAGGCAATGAACGGTCCTCTATGAGGGAAAAATTAACTCTTCAGCCGATTCAAGAATTTTTCCGGCATGCTACTGGGATTTCCCCTCTTATTGAGACAGAGGTGCCGAGTCTCCCCATAAACAATTACCTCTTGGGTATCCTTTCTCAAAATCCTGTAGCCAAAGGTCACCATCCGCGTCTTCAAATCCTTCAGATGAGTCCGAACAACGATCAGCTCATCGTATTTGACCGATCCCTTATATCTACAGCGAAGGTCCACCACCACCAGCCTGAATCCCATTCCCTCAAGCTCCCCGTAGCTGAATCCCTTTGCCCGACAGTACTCAGACCGCCCTACCTCGAACCAGACGACATAACTGCCGTAATAGGCCACCCCCATCTGATCCGTTTCGGCGTAGCGTACCCGAAGATCAATCTCCACATAACCCTTATGATTGACCTCCTTATCCACAGCCATGCCCTCACCATGGACCGCTATCTCTCTCTTAAATCCTGTAGAGATCCGGTCTATCATTACGAACATCCTACCGCGGCTCGATGGACTAAGATATGCCCAAGCCTTGTGATCATTGATCGAACTGGTAGACTATCTCCCCCTTTTTTACCAAACCGAGTTCCCTTCGGGCCAGTTCCTCGATGTATTTCTTATTGGTCCTCAAATTGCCGATCTCCGCTCTCAGTCTTTCATTCTCTTGCCGTAGCTCCATATTAACCCTTTCGATCTCCTTCAATTCCCTTCTCAGGCGGTAGACCTGCAAGAGCCCCTTCTCCCCGAAAAAGGTGAAGAAGATCATCACTAATACAAGCATGAGTACCGTGATGAGAACTCTCTTGTTATACCCTTTTAAAGGGCCCATTGTCTTTTCCCTCTACCGAAACCTGAATTTCACGGTAATAGTTCCCCATTGCTCAACCATTGGCCCGCCTTGGTCCAATGGATTGAATCGCCACTGCTTAATATAGTTCATGGCGATTCGCTCCAATTCCACATCTCCTCTGAGTTGGGAAAACACCCGCCCCACCGATCCATCGGGGAGAACCCAAAACTTTAACTCAACCTCCCCTTCCCTGTCGATCTTCACCTCGGGGATTTCCGGTTTATAAAGGATTTTCCTTTTGCCGACTGGCCCCTTGATTTTAGTGGAATCCTTCTTCATATCTTGGACAGATGGCTTCTCGGATCGGGTTGTTACCATTACCCGGGCAATGATATGATCGGTGCCTTTATCCTCGATAATCCGTCCTCTGGGAATTTTAATATCCCCCACACCTACGGATACCATCTTCCCCCGATAATCACCCATAGGCATTAAGGATTTCCGGAATAATCTGTTCAAATCCTTGAAAAAGGGGGAACTCCGTAATAGTCTGACCCTTTCCTCAGGGGTGATCTGCTCCCTCCGCTGGGGAATGAGAAAGGAGGGGCTCGGAACATCAATGCTCTCCCCCAAGCTCAGCTCTTTCAACTTGCTCATGAGGAAATCCTCGTATCTCTTCCGATCATCGACGCGGAATTGCTTGACGGACTTCTCCCTCCCTCTTTGCCCTTCTTCTACCCTTTTGAGGAAAGGCCAACAACAAGCTAAAGTGAATGAGGATGGAAACCAGTACGAAAAGAAACAATTTCATGAAAACCATTCCCCACATCTATTTCTTATGGTCCTATGATAACACATAAATCAGACGGTACAGTAAAAAGCTCCAGATGCAAGGCGTGCGAATCTTTAGGAATGAGGCTTACTTACCGGTACGCCACAGTGACTAAAGATGAAGCGCAACGCAGCCCTTCGACTTTGCTCAGGGCCATGGGCCTGTCGAATGGCAGATGGATTTTTTACGAAGCCGTCATTTCTTCCTCTCTTTTGGCCTCGTAGCGATGGCCAGCTTGTTGAAACCAGCTGTCTTTGCCACATCCATGACTTCCACCACTTTCCCGTGGGGAACCCTTTCATCCGCCTGAATGATGACCATCCCTTCTCGACTCTCCCTGGCGGCCTTCTTGAGATACTTTCCCAATTCCTCAATACTTACGAGCTTCTGTTGCACAAAGATCTTATCGTCCTTGGCCATCACCACCCTGACTTCTTTCTTTTCCCTGGAGATGTCCGTGGATGAGGATTTGGGAAGTTTTACCTTGATTCCCGGGGCCACGATGAAAGTGGTAGAGAGCATGAAAAAGATGAGCAATAAAAAGACAACATCCACCAGAGGTGTCAGGTCAAACCTCGATTCCTCCCTTTTCATCGGTTTAAAGTGCATAAGCCTTCCCCTTTTCCCAACCGGCCCGATGGTGGACCCCTATTGCTACCTCCCCTTGAGCAGGTCGACCATCCGTATTGAGTGTTCCTCCATCTCCACGATTAAGGCATCCGCCTTATTGGCCAGATACCGGTAGAGCACGAAAGTCGGAATGGCGACCACCAGTCCCGCTGCCGTTGTGATCAGAGCCTCTGAAATCCCGCCCGCAAGGCTGCTGGGGTTCCCAACTCCTTGAATTGATATTACGTTAAAAGCCTTGATCATCCCAAAGACCGTCCCCAATAAGCCCAAAAGGGGAGAAATGGCTGCGATGGTCCCAACCACATTGATATACCTTTCGAGGCTTGCCGCCTCCTTCCTTCCGATCTCCTCAATGCTCTCTTTGACGATCTCCCTTCGTTTGCCAAAATTGCGAATCCCGGCCACAATGATATTGGCCATTGAGGAGTTGTCTCTTCGACATCGGGTAACGGCTTCCGGGATCTTCTCTCGACGAATGAGGTCCTCGATTTCGATCAAGAAATCCCGAGGGATAACCTTTGATCTCCTTAAACTCCAAAGCCTCTCCAAGAAAATAGCCAGTGCTATGATGGAGCATAAGGCAATGGGAATCATCAACACTCCGCCCTTCACAACAAAATCGTACATGGCCCCTCCTATCTTTTGGACATCTCTTTTTCCACCCGGTTCAGCATCTCGCGACCAATCTTTTTCGCCTCCCCTGACCGGGCGGTATGAAGTAGTTTGTGGTAAATTTGCCGAGCTTCGGACCACCTCCGCTCATCCACATAAATCTGGCCTACCTTCAAAAGGGCTTCCTCCACATACTCCCCTCGATCATCATAGAGATAGACTACCTTCATCAGCTCCAGCGTGGCGGACTCCTTATCCCCCAACGCCAGATAGGAATCGCCAATTTTCAGTTGGGCAAGGGAAGCCGTGGCCTTATCCGGAGAACTGCTGGCCTTTTTCAAGGAAGCAATAGCCTCTCGGTAGTCCTTGCCACCAAGATAAAGTATCCCCAAATTGAGCGATGCCTCGTAAACGATGGGATCATTCGAATATAACGCTAGGAGCCTCTTGAGGGTCTTCTCGGCCCAATCGGGCCTCTTCAATATCTGATAGCATTCACTTGCCTTGAGGTAGGATCGCTTATCCCATCCCGATTTAGGAAATCGATAAATGACCCGTTCGTAGCTCCTCAGGGCCCTTCTAAAATCCTTCAGGGCATAGTAACCTTGGCCGATCTTATACCAAGCCTTCACCACATGGTTACTATCTGGAAAATGCCGGGTGATCTTTTCATATGCGGCGACGGCCTCCGGGAATCGACTCATATTCATGTATATCTCGCCGATTCTGAACTGAGCATCATCGGCTAAATCGCTTTTCGGATAATCTCGGAGCATTTCCCTATAGGCGGTGATGGCCCGGTCCCACTGCCCATTTTTCTCATAAAACTCGGCCAATTGGAGTTCTAAATTGGCCCCCAGGGGATGGTTTGGATACTTCTGAAAAAACTCCCCTATCTTCTCGCTGAAGCGATCATACTTCCCCTCCTGGTAAAAAGAGAGGATAATCCCATAGTCGGCTTCGGGCGCCTCCTTTGATTCGGGATACCCCTTGATTACCTTCAAGTACGCAAGTATAGCCCTGAGGTACTCCCCGAGATTGTAATTACTATCCCCAATCCTTAGCAGGGCTTGAGGGACTAATGGGCTCGATGGGACGAGATTTACCAGTCGGGAAAAAACGTCTATGGCCTTTTTGAAAGCCTTACTCCTGAAATGGGACATCCCCACCCAATAATAGGCATCATCCGTATAAGGACTTTGGGGGAACTCCTTGAGTATTTCTTCGAATTGTTCCGTCGCTTCCGCGAAAAGTCCCTGCTTGTAGTGGATCCAACCAGTCAAAAAATAGGCCTTGTCTTTCTTTTCCCCGCTGTAATCCCTCTGAGTTAATCGGGATAGGTAATCCAGCGCCCTCTTATGCTGTTTTAAGTTAAAGTAGACTTCTGCCAAGAGGATGATAGCTTCGGGAGCGAGGTCATGCTTTGGGTAGGTTTCAACCAGCTGATTGAAGTATGAAGCCGCCTTCCTCCACTCTCCCAGCTGGAAATAATACCATCCCAAGCTATTGAGGGCCCTCCCATAGTAGAAAGCATTATGCACCAATTCCCTGAAATAGCTTGTCGCTTCGGCGTAATTCCTCAATAATAAATTTGCCTCCCCAATCCAATAGATGACCTCATCCCTCTGGGAGAAATTGGAATGTTCCGAAAGGATTCGCTTCCAAGAAGAAATGGCTTCATTATATGATTTTTCCTGGAAAAGGGAAAGACCGATTTTGAACAGGGCCTGACTGGCTAAGGGACCATCGGGATATCCATCAATGAGGACCTGATAAAAGTTGAGGGCACTTTGGTAGTCCTTCAGATTATAAAATGACTCCCCGATATTGAAGTATACTTTTTCCTTCAGCTCAGTCATCGGATATAACTTGACGAGGTCCCGATAAGATTCGATGGCCTTTTGGAATTCCCCCTCCTGGAAATAATAGTAAGCGACTTCGTTCAGCGCAGTACTCCCCCACGTCGATTGGACGTAGCGTTCGGCAAGTTCTTGGTGGTATTGCATAGCCCTTTCCATCTCCCCTTGACCCACGTAGGATTTAATCAAACCGTAATAAGTGATTTCGGCCAATTTGGTCTCGCGGAATCTCAACAGTAACTCCTCGAATACCGAAGCCGCATCTCTATATCTGGCCAAGGAGACCAAACTCCAGCCCAACCCGAAGAGGGAATTCTCCAATAGGGGATGTAATGCAAAGTCCGCATTAAAAGCCCTAAAAACCCGTTCCGCCTCCTCGAATCTCCCGAGATGAAAAAGGTTTGCACCTATGAGGTATTGAGCCTCAATCCTCAGGTTGCCGTGGAGAAATCTCTCCACTAAATGTTGAAACTTTTTCAACCCCCCGTTGTAATCATTCATGCGGATTAATGACTCCCCGGCCCAGAAGAGTGCTGATTCCGCAATGGGGCTTTCAGGATGGAGTCTATATGACTCGTTGAGAAATTGATAGGCGGTTTCATACTGACCTTGTTTGAAATAGATCCATCCAACTGAATAATAGGAGTAATCGATGAGTTCGTTCTTGGGATATCGATCGATCACCTCGAGGAAATACTTTAGCGCCTTATCCAATTGATTGAGGTGAAGGTTGGATTCCCCCAACCAGTAGTATGCCGATCCCAAAAGGAGGCTCTCCGAGTAGTTGATAATGAACTTTTCAAATAACTCAACGGCATCCGCATAATTCCCCTTCAGGTACCGATATTTCCCTTGTTTATAAAGGGCAAATTCTCCCTCAAAGACCTTTACCACGGAAGTACTGAGAGAGCTGGAATAGGCGCAACCCGGCGACTTGGTCGCTGGCCTCGCCTTCTGTAACTGAGCCACCATCTCCTCATCTCTGGTCCTATATGCTATCCTCGGTTCCGCCTTAACCCCTTGGGCCACCACAAGGGGAAGGGGGATCTTGCGGTAATCGGTAAGCTTCGACTCATCGGAGCTCGTAATGACGACCTCCGGGAGACTTATCCGCAGCTGTTCTTCGGTGCCCTTCAGCTTTGGAACGAGAGAGATGCAAAGGAGGGCAAAAAATGAGAAGGCCGTGGCAAATGTTATCGCTTTTTTGAACATCGACAATTCCTCAAAGGGAAATGTTCCATCGGCCTTTGGGATGATTTTAGAAAAACGTATCAGAATCAACACTCCTTGTCAAGGAAGTAGCTTTTCCAGAATCCACCACCTAATTTAGGTATCAAAACTGAAATCAGTAGGTTATGGAGTATTCCTGATCACCAGGAAGGTATTAGATGCAAGGCGCCGAGGAGCGACGACTGAGGCGTATGGAGCAATACGCCGCAAG
>SMTZ1_10013982_pt1 | contig 13010 bp, 11 predicted proteins | sample DeeMarSWOR136_30_FD_25667 | JGI IMG/M metagenome (IMG submission 25667) | reverse complement strand
CTATGATGCCGATATAGACAGGTGCGCTTTCGATTCTATCCTCGGGGAGGGCTTGCCCGGCAAGCAGTTCCAGACCTTTCCGCTTTGCTTCAACGTCATCCCGCAGCGTAACTCTGCCGTAACAGATAACGCTTGCCCAGGCCTTTTCCCACTCGTCTATCTCAAAACAGACCCTGTTGTTCTTCCTGATACTCTCTAGCTTCTTCCCCCTCTTTGCTGAGTGGAAATAAATGGCGCCGTCGCTGTACTTAAACGCTACGGGAACGACATAAGGCTCACCGTTAACGCAGAGACCAAGCCTGCCGTGTGAATGCTTTCCCAGAAGATATTCAATCTCCTCATTTGTTAGCTCCCGCCAATTGTGTACCGTTCTTTGACCGATTTGCATGAAAAGACCCCCTGAGCGCTGTTTTGAAAGTAGAATAGGACGGCACTATCCTACATTAAGCCGTGAGGTGATGCAACAGATTAGGCTTATTGCCCGACAATCTAGTAATAATAAAGGCGACCGTCAGGTCGCCTTTATTATATTCAGCTGCCCTGGAATTGCTGGCACTATCTGTAATTTCTGACTTATTACTGCCCACTCGACAAGCAGCCATCACAGCGACAGCCGGTTACCAGGCGGCGAAAGTCGGCATCAGTGCTCCATGCACTATTTTTATAGGGGTGATGATGCTGGTTCTTACGCATCCCAGATTCCTCCATACACCGGTTTAATTCACGTCCAACCGAAAGGAAGTAATCTGTGGAGGGAGGAACACGGTCGCTCCAGGGAGAACCGACCTCTGTCTGCCACTGGCTCGTAACGGGGACGATATCTCGCTCTATAAGCCACTCGAAGCAACTCCGCCATGATGCTATACCGTCCTCTTCCTTGGTGAAACCGCTGGCGGCTGACATCTCAGGTCCCACCACGAAAACGCTACCAACATTTCCTTTACCAAAGACCTCGAGGCATTTCTGGAGGGAGTCGATCCAGTAATCCCTGCCCACAAATTTATGCTTCCCGGGCACGATCTCCGGCCACAGGAAATCCTCCCAGCAATCCATGTTGGGAGCAATGCTATCCATGCCCGCCTTCTTCAATTCACGTATTAAAGGTAGGTCCGGCCTGGCAGTCAGGCACCCCGAAAACCAGGTGGGTTTGCCCATCTCTTTGCGTACCTTGTCCATGGCGCCGAAGATGGCGATATATCTCTCCATCTCCTTTGCTGTGTCGAGCAGGCTGCCGCCGGTCATGGAGGCTTCCTTGATAAAGCCGACTTCCTCCTGTGCAGCCCTGTAGGTTTCGGCCGCATCCTTAGGAGACAAGCTCATTGAGGCCATGGGGCCGAAATCCTTGAACTCATCGACTGTTGAATCGAGGCAGCAGTAGACACACGTATCGCCGGTCTTGGTGTACTCGCAGTACCGCAGTGCACAGGCAAGCAACCCCTGCCGGGTCCATGACATGAATACTGAGGTCATCAGCGTGCCGCTGGACGTTGTTTTGTAGAGCCATTCCGTCGCGGGCTCGACGCTTATCTCGTCGATTGCCTCGCCATCCCTATGCAGGAAGAGATGGCCGTCATCATGCCGTACAAGCTCATAGGGACTGTTCCGGTCGAAACGGATGACAACCGGCGTATCGTCGGACAGGTCGAACTTCCACGGTACGGTGATAAGCTCTCCCTTTGTGATGCCCTGAATGTCCGGATTCCAAACGTGGTCAGGGTTCCAGAGCAGGAAATGGGGGAAACTCTGCTTACCGAGTTCGTGTATCAGTGGGGTGAACCTGGTGCCGTTGCGAAGGACGTCTGACTTGATAACGATGCTGCGGGGGATGTCCGGGAAACGTTTACACAGTTCTTCGATAAACGCGCTGCCTTTCTTGACTCCTGTCGACTGGTTGACCATTTTTTCCTTTGTCATAATAGAACCTCCTCCCTATATTGTTGTAAACTACTACGCCAATCGTCCACGAATGCTTAATATAGAAAGCTAACCTATCTCTATATAATCACTATAAATCAATGCTGATACTGCGAAAACAGGACGCGTGCGCCTTCTTACAGCGCACTGAGCCTGTACAAAGGTCTGCACCTCGGTGGGAGCAGAGCGATAAAGAGGATGCGCAACCCTTCTAGAATAGGATGCAGAATCCGGGGATGGGCATTTTATATCGTATAAAGGCTTAATTGTCAATAGGTGAACTGCCTTTTATTTTTCTGGGAATTGCATGAAAGGTACTATATTGTGTCGGGGGAATGCAATCATCAAGAGATGTATTGCTACGGCTTTATTTTAACAGCATACAACATCGCGTCCACTTCACCTCGGTAAGCGATGCTTTCCTCATCAGCCTTGACTATTTCGCTGCCGTCACGTTTTCTGAAATTCGTTATTTCGTAGACATTCATACCAGCGTCACGAAGCAGTGCAATAACATGCCGTATGTCTTCATAGTATATCGCTAGGTCCCATGTCGGGGTATCAAGCTCCAGATAGAGATGCTCAACATCTTTACGCAAGCTTTCCCTCATACCGTCAACGACCTTTCTCCAGACGCCACGAACATCGATCTTTACGATATTGGGATGTATTGCCTCTGCCTCGTTGAGCTCGTCGAAAGGGGTTGCGCTGAGCACGCCGGGGCGGTTTTTTGCTGCTCCCTGTTCTATCACTGACATGGACCGTGGCTCCTGGGGATACCTGTTCGATGTTACCATGCTGATAGTCTCCCGCTTATCAGACAGAGGCAGCTTATATAAAAGAACGTTATTGAGACTATTCAGTTCGATGTTTCGTTCCAGTATGGAGAAGATAGCTTCGCTTGGCTCAAATGAGTACACAATACCCCTGTCGCCTATGAGTTTGGCCAGGTATATGGTATACCAGCCGTAGTGGGAACCAACGTCAAGCACCCTCGGGGAGTGGCATTGACGGACAACTTCGGTAATGTGGGCTGTGACTGATGGCTCGTATGCGCCCTGCACTCTGTATGGACCGTAGTAATCGACGCCTGTATACCGGAACGGACCCTGTAATCGAAACCGGGTTCCCATAACCTCGGCCTCGAAACCATAGGTAATACTACCGAGGGGAGTTTTTTCAACCAGGAAAAGACATGCCAGGAAAATACGCCTACGCCAGTTGTGAGGCATAACGCTGTATAATCTGTGAAGTTTGGACCTCCTCAACATGACCGCTACGCCGGTTATTATGTTGAGGGCAGGTTGCTTAGTCATCAGTATGTTGGTCTCCAGAAGCAGAAATGCTCTCCGGTTTGCTGACACCGCGGACATTTGCGATAGCTTCAAACCCTGTACTCTGAACTGATTGAGCGGAGGTTTTCATCGCAACTATCCCGGCGAAATTACACCACTTGAGAAATACGTCTATGCTGTTGAAGCCGGTTTCTCTCAACAGCTTGATATGCTCAGTTAAAGTGATAGGCCTCAATACACCCCGTATGCTTCTTGCTTTATGCAGGATCTGGTCATCGGTCAAGCCCTGCGACCTCTTGAAATCCCAGTAGAGTTCTACCCATATCTCATCGAATCGTCCTTCTTCGGCTAGCACCTTCTCACCAAGGATTAGTGCCCCGCCGCTGCGCAGGGACTGGAACAACCTGTGCAATACCTTCGTTCTCTCAGCAATTCCCAGGAATTGCAAGGTGAACAGCGAAATGATAAGGTCGGCCTCCTCAAACTCTGTCTGCAACACATCCTGGCATAAAAAACGCACATTACGTGCGGAAACCTTTTTACGGGCATGTTTAACCATCTTCTCGCTGTTATCAATGCCGGTAAATATCACATTTTCCTTGGAAGCGTGTTTTCTCTGGAGTCTGTGTATGGTCTCCCCCGTGGATGCACCAATGTCGTAGACAGTGCTGCCGTTGTGTATGAACCACTCGCTTAGATTGACCGTCATATCCTGGATTTCTTCATAGAGGGGGATGCTTTTACGGACGTGACTGTCAAAGTGGTCGGCCACCTCGTCGGTGAATTCCCAGCCACCCTCTACCGCGCTTATCACGTCATCCACTTTCATGTGTCCAGATTTCTTTCTCATCGGCATCCTCCAAAAGATTGGAACATATAATACTGAGACACTCTAAAGAGAAATAAATAGATTTGTCAACCCTGTGGGTGGGGGTAGTGGGGGAGGAAAGCCGCCCCGAGGGGGTTCGACATGACAGATGTAATTTACCTGATTCGTTCGTAAAATCGCTCTTGGATATGGGCCTTTACCCGGTATCCTACCATAATACCCCCTAGGTCCAGGACAAGATGCATAAGATACCGGCATAGAATGACAGCTATTATTGCAAACGAGGTTTATAATATTGTTTGTGGATTTGTTTCAGACTGTGGGTGCTATATTTGGGACTATAGCACTAATAATAATTACATTACCCAAACTAATATGTTTGTTATATTCCGCCTCACGGAAATCAAGGCGTTTTGTAAAGGGGTTGCGGCAAATTTTTAGCGAATGGCGTTGGCGCAGAACGTTTTGCCCGACTTGGGATATTATTCAATTAGGTAAAATTGTAGTCACTGTTGAACAAGATTATTATCGTATGATACTCCCCATTAAGGTTAAGTACGAAAGTAGAGACCCCGAGCGCAATGTGGTGATATCGTGTGGTATGTCTGCATTGTATATGTATCATAAAGGGGAGGGTGGAGGAAAGGAGCCTTACTATCTACACGGAGTGCCAACGGTAGCAGACCTTAGATTAAGACCGGGGGATGTCGGTGAGGTGCAATATTTATTTCAAGGCAGTGAAATCGTGAAGCCTGAAGTTGGAGATAGTACGTCCTGTAAAATAATGAATATCGGGGTTGCCCAAATAGAAAGAGTGCACAGATATGTCGACCTTGGGCGGAATAAAACAATCAACGTAGATGTACATTGGGCAGTAGAAAATCAATAAAGTAATAGCTGAGTTGTGACGGTGCACCAAATTTCCGACCTTTTAAGTCGCTTTTTAAGTCACCTTCTGAAAACCCGGGTAACACGTGTGGGTAACCACGGCCAGAGTTGAACTCTGGGAACGCCCTCTATGTATTCCTAAGAGCGAAGGTAGTCTACCACCCTTTCGCATAAAGGGAATGCTAGTTGAATACACTAAAAGTTATGCATTTCAGATATGCTTCCGTGTCATGCATTGGAACACACGCCCGACCTGGAACGTTTGAAACCGCAGTCAGATGCTACAGGACTTCTTCTGGCTAGTCAGGCAAAAGAATCATGCAGTATTCCCGGCATAGTACAGTTCGCTCTGTGCATAAGGCTGCTCACCCTGAGGAATACCAACGCTTTGATACATCCAAGTACTCGAAGCATATTCCGGCACCGCTTTACTAAGTACAATCCTGTGATGATACCATCGGAATAGCCGATGCTAACGTAACGATGCGTAATATGGTCTAACCTGTAATCACGACTGATTCAATGATGCCGTAGCCAACTTCACCTTCGCATTTGAACTCGTACAGAACATCATCTACCCCACCACTCATATCTTTCTGTACCTTGGGGTCCTTAAGATCCAGTTTCTCACCATCTATGGCATAGGGGCCCATCCACTTACCAATCAGCCAGCCCTTATAGCCCCCTAAATAACCCGCTGCCAATAAGTGAAACTCGACACCTACAGGTTTGAGGGATATCTCTCTCTTGACTCCATCGGCAGTGGTAATAATGAGTTTACCTAGTTTGATTTTTTCTGTTCCGGGCAAGTGCTCGAAATCATACTGAAGATCGATAATGGGAAGTGGAGTCCTATCACCACCGATAGGATAAACAATTTCTCCTTGAAAACTGAGGGGTTTACCTGCTGTACCTTCGTAAAACATGAAGCACATGCCATAGTCTTTGAACTGAAACCATGTCCAATGGGATGTCAGCTTCCCTATCTGTGGGAAAGGCTGCAGGCCTGATTCGGGCTGCCCTGAGTCCGGGCGAGCCCAGTAGGCCCCCGGCGGCGGCGTACCAACCGGCCTGACTCCCCAGGAGCGGTCTCTTGCGGCCCACCAGCTATCCTGCTTGATTTCGTAGGTCTTGCTCTCCACAACCACTTTACCGCTTGCACAACCCAACTGGAAGAAGCGACAGGCGTGATGCATTATGGCGCCTCTTAGACGTGTGAAGCTTGGAGCCGGTTCATGTAGTTTCATCCGTGCCTCGAACTCGATATCGAAGCTGATCCCATAGTCGTTCTCTTTCAGGCAGACATGTATCTTCTTGAGCGGTTCAACCACTTCGTACGAAAGTGGCCCAACCACGAGGCTATCGATGTCTGGCCGTAGCTCACGTGAAGCCCGTACTGTGTACTGTGCAGTCCCCCCTACAGCTACTCCTCCGAATGCATCCATCACATTTCTGTTGGTATATTTGCCGAATCCGGCATCGACTATGACCTGCCCAGAAATTTCATGTGCGGCAAGCCATGTTTTCTCATACCAATTCCGATCGCTGGAATCCACGTGGTCAAATGTGGACACAATCTGATGACAGAGTAACTCATCGCTTTTCGTTATCATCACCGCTCCTTTAGGTGCTTACTCGTGTATGCAGATACAACGAGTATCATGTTAGTCCCTCCAACCCTAGCATGTTCGCCATCTTGACCAGAGGTTGGTTGTCGGGATTATAGTCAGGAGGGATACCGGGTATGTTCTTGATAACCCTCCAGAAGATAATGCCAAGTTTTAGGAAAGCAAACGCTTCATGATAGAAAAGGTTCTCAAGCTCACATCCGAGGGCCTCCTCGTACATATGTATCGTTTCTTCCCTGACGGGTATCCCCTCCCAGCGGCCTTTAGCTATGGTGCTTTCACACGTTAGCCAGTCCACGGCGAGAAACCACGCCAGTTCGATCTCGGCAGTCCCAATGTGGGTCATGTCCCAGTCGAGGACACCCACAATCTCGCCGTCGCGATACATAAGGTTGCCCGGCCTGGCATCGCCCCAACACAGTGACACATGACGGGGCTCAAACCTGTTGTCATCGAACCACTTGAAGGCGGACTCAACCAGCTGGCGCGGCTGGACCTCTGCCCATTCAGCCATATTACGGTAGAATTTTATCTGATGATCCAGGACCTCGGCGCCGGTCCGGGGGGCACCGGGATAGAACAGCCCGAGCTGTGCGCAATCGACGGTGTTGATCCTCACCATGATTTCCATTACCTGTCGCCACATATTGCGCCTTTCATTGGGGGCGGCTTCCCAGAGGGGACCAGCGGGCTCATCGCCGAACTGCTGGGGGTCCAGCACCTCACCTTCAATCTTTCCCATTATATAGAACGGGGCGCCGAGTACACTATCGTCAGTCTCAAGCCAGAACATCCTGGGCACCGGGACATCACTGCCCTCAAGTGCTCGCATTGTATTGAACTCTCTGTCCAGGTGGAACTCAGGGAAGACTCGGAATACCAGTGGCTCCTCCCTGATCAACAGGTGTTCCATATGCTCCTGCCCGCTCTCCCGCCAATTGAGGTCAAAGAAATGAAGCTCACTGCCGTAGCCGCCAGCGGCCTTCTCCAATGGGCTTACCGAGATGCTCTCTGCCGCAGGCAGCTTCCTTCTGAACCAGGTCTCTAACTTGTTCCTCTTGATCTGCGGGTCCGTTCGTTGCACCATGTCGTCCCTCCTTCAAGGGCTCTCTCACGTTTCTCTTGCTGTCCCGGCGATTGTCCCAGGTGAGCTTACACTAGCTTACGAAGGCTGGTCTCTGCTTCCAGGAACTTGACTCGACCTCGTATCAGCATTACCCAGGATAAACACGCTCTCTTAGTGGTGCATCAGGCCTCGAGAATCTGCTCACACAGAGGAAATGCGAGTTGAAAACACTTGTCAGACATGGGCGAACCTATGGACCGAATCGAGTCGCCACCGAAGTAGAGTCCTTTGATATTCGGCGATTGGATATCGACCTCTGTGGGCACGACTGCATAGGCATATCTGGTGAAGTTGAGCTGCAGATTAATCGATTCATGCTCGATGGCGTCATTGAAGCCGGGAAATGCCTTCTCCACAGCATCCTTCCACCTTCTGTGTGCTTTCATCACCATCTCCCATCGAGTAGGGATACCGAAGTTAGTCCCCTCTAGAGTGCCAGGGATCATGGAGCATACAATCTGTTTTCCGGGGGGTTCGTTGAGAGAGTTGATGAATTCACCCGAGCACACGTCTCCTATGTAGGTGGGGATGCCATAGTCCATATCGTAGATGTTCACCCAGCCAGTTCCATCTCTGGGTATAATGTCCTTCCGCAGAAGATAAAACCCGGACAGGTCATAAACAGCCAACTTTTCAAATCGCTTAACGGCCTCAGCCCATTCCTTCGTTAGAAACTTACGGTCCAGGACATTCTTGGATACTGCTTCGAAGATCGGTATTGCACATACAATAACGGGAGCAGTATATTCTTCCAAAATGGAATTGTTCTGGTCATCCGAAACAAGTATCCCCTTTGCTTTCCCCTTCTCTGTGAAGATTTTCCGGACTGTCCTGTTGGTGATTACCTTTCCACCGTGGCTCTTGTAATACTTGGTCAAAGGATCCAGCACCGCTGTCTGCATGTTGCCGTTTTTGGGGTACCAGATTAAGGGGGCTCCAACGGTGTTGAATGTCCGCCATGAATTGGCAACCATCCCGAAGTTGACTTCAGTTACCGGAGCCCCGACGACGGGGCCCATACCATAAAGGACCAACTTCGCCATGGGGTCTTTAACGTTCCTCTCGATCCAGTCGGCAAAGGACACATGCACTGCCTTGCGGCATTCCTCCTCAGACATATCTGCGCAGATGTCGGCCGTCTTTATGAGTTCCTTCTTTGTCGAGTCCTCCATCTCAACTCATGCGGCAAAGGCGAAGAACGCAAAGAAGTTCCCAGCTCCGAGCTTCGGGTCCATTTCCAGGAAATCTATATTACCGGGCTTCTCTTTGGTGACCTTTCCCATGGCCCAGGGTAGTACTTTATATTCCAGAGGGAGCCCAAGGTGAGAAAACAGTCTGTACATGTAGCTCTTATCTGCAGAACCTTCCAGTGACACCAGAAGATGAACCGAAGGGTCCACGCGGGCACCATGGAAGTCAACGGAGCGATATCTACCACCGACTGTTGAGTTCTTCTCTACGATGACCGAGGATACCCCTTCACGAGATAGCATGCTTCCCACAGCCAGTCCCCCCGGACCTCCTCCGATTATGATGACGTCGAAATCCTTCCCCTTGGGCAGGCTTCCTTTCTTTGTGGCCATGTTTTTCTCCCTTTAGAATTGTACAAGTTGTATATTTATGTTCCCCATTAGACGATATGCTGCAGCTCTATGGCACCGCCTTTCGACAGCTAGAATATCTCCCTGTCTTTATCGACGAAATCGGGGAAGAACAGGTAGTGCTCCTGCGGTCTAGCCTTTTTTAAACCGGCGTAGGTAGCCTTGGCCATGGCGATTTTCCCCCGCTTCCGGTAAAGGGCCACGTCCTTCTCCGCTTCTGCGGTCTCCAGGTACCTGTCCAGGTCCTCGCCGGTCAAACCCAGCCTCTCCATCATCTCCTCCCTCTCCATATAGAGGGCGGGGTGCTGGCAGTAGAAATCTGCCAGAGCCTCTAGGATCTTCTGCTGAGCCTCGGCGCCGGCCATGCTGCTCTCCGTCACCTGCGCTCTGCCCGCGCTGCGCAGGGCCAGGTAGTCTTTGAGCCAGAGCCTCCATACCAGGTGCTGCATGAGCTCGTTGGCCCCGGCGCCGATCTCGATGAGCTTGGAGTCCCGCATCAATCTTTCAACCGGGTAGTTCCGCATATACCCGTCCCCTCCGTGGCACTGAACGGCATCAAGCACGGTCTTCATCAGCGACTGCGTGGCGAAGACCTTGGCGATGGTGGAGCCCAGGGGGACATCCATGCCCAGGTCCATCTTATGTGCCGAGTAATAGACGAGCAGGCTTATTAAATTCGTCCTAGTTACCATGTCCCCGCACATAGTCTGGACGCCGGGTATATCGGCCAGCGTCTGATTGAAAGCCACGCGCCTGGTCACGTAGTCCGCAGTGGCTGCGATGGCCGACCTGGACGTCCCCACGGCGCCCGCCGCCACCCCCAGCCTCTCGATATTCAGGGCATCAGTAAGGACCTTCCACCCGTCGCCTTCTTCCAGAATACGGTTCTCTTCGGGAATCCGAACGTCATCGAAGTTCAGGACGGCATGCCTGGAACCGAAACGACCCGTAGGGTCATGTATCGCCTCCACGGAAAATCCCGGCCTTCCTTTTTCCACGACAAAGGCGCTCAAATGCCGGTGATTCCTGCGGTCTTCGGGGTCGTCGCTGGTCTTGCAATAGACCACGTACAGATTGGCGATGCCGCCGAGGGTTATAAACCGCTTCTTTCCGTTTATGACATATTCACTATCCTGAAGGACGGCCGTCGTCTGAATGTTGGCCGCATCGGAGCCCATGAAGGGCTCGGTTATGACGATGGCAGCGAAGAGCTCGCCCGTGGCCAGCTTCGGCAGCCATTTCCTCTTCTGCTCCTCGGTACCGAACCGGACGAGGGGTGAGTGCCCGTAGATGGTCGTCTCGTAGAAATCTACGGCGACGGGCGCCCCCCGGGCGATCTCCTCCAGGACGATGCAGAAACCGGTGGTCCGGCCGGCTCCCCCTCCCATGCCGCCGTATTTTTCGGGGATAAAGGCACCGTACCAGCCTCTTCTGCCCATCTCCTCGAACCAGCTCCAGGGGAACTTCTTCGTCCTCTCGATCTCAACGATATCCCGCCGTATCACGTTGTCCGAGAAGTCCGCTACCTCGTCGGCCAGTACCCTTTCCGCCTCATTCCACCACAGATATTTCTCTCCTGTGTACATGGTCACGCTCCTGAAAGCATTTTTTTCCTACTTCGGATGGGATTTACATGACGACGCCGCCATCTACAACAAGCACCTGGCCGGTGATATAATCGGCGGCGGCCGAGGCGAGAAAGACGGCGACACCCTTTATCTCGTCCTTCGTCCCCAGTCGTTTCATGTGGATGGCGCTCATCAGTTGCGGGTTCCGGTGCTCGACCAGGTATTTCGACATCTTGGTACCGAAGTAGCCGGGGGCGATGGCGTTAACAGTGATATTGTGCTGACACCACTTCCGCGCTAGGTCACGGGTGAAAGCCACGATTGCGCCCTTGGCTGCACTGTAGGGAACAGTATTGGACAGCTCGGGGTCCACCGAATCCAGACCGGAAATCGAGGTGATATTGATTATCTTGCCCCTCTTCTGCTCAATCATGCGCTTTCCCGCCTCCTGGCTGCAGAGAAACGTGCCGGTGGCGTTGATGGCCATAGTCTTGTTCCACGTATCGAGCGATACTTTCTCCGGCGGTTCCTCCCATATATAACCGGCGTTATTTATCAGGATATCTATCCGCCCGAATTCCGACATTGCCTTCGCGATCAGAGTTTTCACAGCGTCGGGGTCGGTCACGTCACATTGCACGGCCAGGCTGCGCACCCCGCGCTCGGCGATGGCCTTCGCTGCCTCCTCACAGGGCTCCAGCTTTCGGGCGCATAGGACGACGTTGGCCCCGGACTCCGCCAGCCCCTCCGACATCCATAGACCCAGCCCCCGTGAGCCACCCGTGACAATGGCCACCTTCTCGTCAAGCCTGAACAGATCCATAACACTCATAAACACAACCCTCCAGCCTTCTGGAACAGACTACTTTAAAACTACCCTCTCTTTTAATCCGGCTTTATGACGGCCTCAGGTCAATCCTCTATCGTAGATTCAGGATTCCACGTTTGCAGGAATTCCTTCCAGTCTGTGCCCATTCCGTCCACCCACTTCCTCCTGTACTCGAACATCCAGTCCCACGGGAGGTCCGAAAAGCAGCCGTGGTCCAGCATATGCTCGATGTGCGGGTTTCCCTCCGCGTCGAAGGGCGGGTCTTTGGCATCGCATGTCCCATCGAAGTCCACGGGAACGAAGCCGTACTTGCGGCAGGTCTCCAGGTCGTAGGCAGGACACGCATGAAACCACTTGCTGTCAATATAGATCTCAACATACCCGTGCTGGGGAAGCCAGTTGTCTCCGCCCAGCATCCTGCGGAACTTCTCGGAGAGGCGGTAATCCCTAATATCGACATACCCCAATCGGGCGGGAATCCCTGAAAACCGGCACAGAGCTGCGAGAAGAACCGACTTGTGCTCGCAATTGCCTGTCCCTCTCGCCAGCGTCGTACTCGCCCGGTAAGCCTCCATCTCGTAGGTCGGCGCGTATGCATCATGCTTGATACAGTCTCTGACGAAGTAGTAGAAGGCCACAGCCTTCTCTCTATCCGTCTCCAAGTCTCTGGCGAGGGCGTCCGCTCTGTCCCTGACCGACTCGTCATCAAAGTCAATGAACGTTGTGGATTTCAGGTATTCTTCCATGTCATGCATTGGAACATGCTCCTGATTCGGAACGCGCGATACTGCAGTCAGATGTTACAGGAGGGCTGCTGGCTAGTATTATAGCACCCAGCCGTACTTTGTTAAAAATCCTATTCTGAATTAAAAAAGCATTAACGCTGCTAATTACAAAAGCGACCCCGATGGGGTTCGAGACGGCGGATGTGAGTTGAATGATTCGTTCGTAAATTCTCTACGAAAACAGGGGCTTTACCCGGTATCTGTTGGCTGGGCTTGGTCAGCTGACTAGTCTACGCATCCTTGCCCACACAGCCAGTACCGTAAAAGCAAGCACTAACCCACAGACTATAGCTACCTTCTGCACCAGCGTTGTAGTGAGTGCTATTGTGCTCACAGCTATTGCAGGGAGCAGAGCGACCCTTACCACGGGCTTCAGCGCTGGGTGCTCACCGATGAACTTGGCTATGGGTGGGCTGATCTTATAATAAGCTGCCACCAGGGCTCTCCACACGGGGTTGGGCATGAGGTATTGGTCACGGAAATTACGCAATGTTTCTACGGTGCGGTCCGACGAACCATGTGCTGCAGTGGCGATAAAGCATTTACC
>SMTZ1_10006499_pt1 | contig 13012 bp, 12 predicted proteins | sample DeeMarSWOR136_30_FD_25667 | JGI IMG/M metagenome (IMG submission 25667) | reverse complement strand
GCTGCCATCTTGGCGGCCTTCTGGCCCGGGCAGGCGAAAAGCAGGTTCAGTCGTTGGCGGAATTTGGTTTGAATGCCGGCATTGCGTTTCAAATTACCGATGATTTACTCGACATAATCGGCGATGAAAACAAGACGGGCAAGACACTCGGCAGTGATGTCAGTAAACACAAGCTGACGCTGGCCGTAATACATTTGTTGGGGGTGGTGGACGACCCCGCACCAATTAGGCAGAGCTTAAGCTCAATTGGTGCTGGGCTGGCGGAGATGCTGAGCCGTTATGGCAGTTTGGAATATGCACGCGGGCGGGCGCAGGAGTTTGTCGTAAAAGCGGTGGAGGCATTAGCCGGCTTGAAAGAAAGCGATGCTAAAAGCGCCTTGATTGAAACAGCAAAATTTATGGCCAGCAGAGCAGCTTAGTGCAGGTTTACCCGATGAGCTAAGACAGAAAGGCCGGTTTTTAATAAACCGGCCTTTCTGCTTAGATAGTAATATAGACTTTCTTTTAACTCTCCTATGGAGTCCTCACGGACTACCAAAGGTGTAAAAAAAATATCAAAATGGGAGCCCTGAGGCTGCCTGGTCGTTTTAGAATTTGTACTTCATGCTCAAGCTTATCCAGGTTTCGTCCTTATCGTCATTGACCGAATCATCCATTGTTACCTGGTGAAAAAGTCCCGGGGTAAGGGTAAGGTTGTAGCCGAGGTCAAAGTCTGTTGAGAGGCCGAAGACGATGTTTGACCAATCGTGGTCCACACCTATGCCGCGTGGGTCGACTCCATCATTGTAGACCACCTCCATATGGCAATTCAGAACCTGCTCCGGCATATCCGGAATTACAGTACCCAGGTTAAAGCCGTAGTCAAGCATGAAGATATGTGCCCAGCCGGAGGCTTCGCCGTTTAGACTCTCACTGTTGGAAGGCCACAGCTTAACAAGGACGTAGCTGGGGACGACGCCTGCGGGGCAAATTTCCGGCCAGGACAGAACAAACTGCATTTCCTGGAGGTCTGTACTGGCACTGGTGTGACTGCTGCTATCCGGATAATTATAGTATACCCAGCCGAGTCTGTAGTTGGTTGCATAAGTTTCGCCTTCACAAACAGTGTTGCCGTAATAGATGGTGTAGTCCCATCGTTCGCCATTTTCGTATTCGCTTGAATTTGCCCTATGAGCCATGAGGTTGATTCCAAAGCCTGTACCGTACAAATCCAAGTCTAAGGATGGCTGAAATGCGCTTTTGTCCCCATAGACATCGAAGCCGCGCCAGATGTACTTACTTTGATAGGTAAGGTCGACCACACCGTGCAGCTCCCCTTCCTGGGCCTGGGCCAAGCCAGCCGCGCTCAATAAGATAACGACAGTTAGTAGAATCCCTTTTTTCTTCATACTCATCTCCTTTAAAAAAATTTATGTGACCTTTTTAAGCGCTCTGCGCAAACTATTATCTACCGTAACACCAACATAAATCTAACAAATTTTATGAAATTTTATCGGCATAAGTTTATAAATCAAATGAAAAAAAAGTTTTTTTGGTATTTTTTTGCACGGGCAGTGTAAAAAGCTCCAAAAATGGCCAAAACTGCATTAAAAGCGAAAACCAGATATTGGGCTTTTTATCGGTCTATGTTGCAATAGCAATTTTCTGCAGTGTTATTCTATCCCAAAACAGATTTACCATTTACCGGTTTTTATTCGAGGGCCACTTTGGGCAGGTCAGCCAGTGCCTCTTCTATTTTCTCCTTAGGGTATTCGTAATCCTTAAGTTTGCCGCTAAAGTAGGCATCATAAGCTGCCATATCAACGTGTCCGTGTCCACTATGAGCTATGAGTATCGTTTTTGCCTCGCCGGATTCCTTGCACTTAAGGGCTTCATCAATCGCCGCCTTAATGCAATGGTTTGTCTCTGGGGCGCTGATAATACCCTCAGCGCGAGCAAAGGTTACGCCTGCCTCAAAGGTACTAATCTGGTGCTCAGCTCTGGCTTCAACAAGTCCTAAGTCGTGCAGATGGCATATAATTGGTGCCATCCCGTGGTATCGCAATCCGCCGGCGTGGACCGGAGGAGGAATAAAGCCGTGCCCGAGGGTGTACATCTTAATCAATGGAGTAAGCATGGCAGAATCGCCAAAGTCATAGGCATAAGGTCCCTTGGTCACAGTAGGACAGCTTGCCGGCTCTACATTTATTATTCGTAGGTCCGGCTTTGTGCCGTCGATTTTATCCTTAACGAAAGGCAAGAACAGTCCGGCGAAGTTTGAGCCACCGCCAATACAGCCTACAATGATGTCGGGGTAGACATCTATCTTCTCCATTATCTTTTTTGTCTCCAAACCATTGACAGTTTGATGCAGCAGGACATGGTTAAGCACACTGCCGAGGGAATAATGGGTATCATCACGAGAGACAGCGTCCTCTACCGCCTCACTTATAGCCAGGCCTAAGCTACCGGGACAATCGGGGTCTTTTGCCAACATATCCCGTCCTGCCTTGGTATCGGGGCTTGGGCTTGGCACACAGTGCGCGCCCCAGGTTTGCATCATAACTCGACGATACGGCTTTTGGTCATAGCTAATCCTGACCATATATACCTTAATCTCAACGCCAAAGCAGGCTCCGCCGAAGGACAGGGCACTGCCCCACTGGCCGGCTCCGGTCTCAGTGGTGATACGCTTGACGCCTTCCATTTTGTTGTAATAGACTTGAGCTACGGCAGTATTGGGCTTGTGACTTCCAGGTGGGCTTGTGCCCTCATACTTGTAGAAAATCTTAGCCGGTGTATCCAGTGCTTTCTCCAATCTATGTGCCCGGAATAGCGTTGTTGGCCTCCATAATCGGTAAATATCTCGCACCTCTTCAGGGATTTCAATCCAGCGTTCAGTGCTGACCTCCTGTTTGATTAGTTCCATAGGAAACAGAGGCGCCAGATCATCGGGGCCAACCGGCTTTCCTGTGCCTGGGTGCAGAATTGGTGGCAGTGGCTCAGGCAAATCTGCCAGGATATTATACCATTGTGTAGGTATTTCATTTTCATCGAGGGTAAATTTTGTTCTTTTATCCATTTTGTTCTCCTTAAGCTATTTTAACGATTGATACAGAAAACGATTTTTCTAAACGAGTAAGGCGGACATGTCAAGCAAATTTATCTGATATTTTCCAAAAGCCGGCGTCTCTATGTTATGGATGGCACTGCTGAAAGCGTTACTTTATTTGTTAAATCCGGGTTAAAAATATATTTTCGCTTGATTTTCATATCTTGTGTATAATAAGCACGATGCTTGAGGACAAGGGTGACAAGACGCTTTTTGGTCGGTCAGAAAAGGCCAATATAGCCTCGGCGGCACCTCTGGCGGTTCGGATGAGGCCGAGAACGCTCGATGAATTTATCGGACAAAGACACTTCCTTGGGCCTGATAAGCTGCTGACAAGGATGCTCGAGGCCGACAAGCTCACAAGTTTGATATTTTACGGGCCGCCGGGTGTGGGCAAGACCTCGCTGGCAACGGTTATTGCGAATTACACCAAAGCGAAGTTTTACTATCTCAGTGCCCCTGCGGCCAGCGTGAAGGATATTCGCGAAATAATCTCTGCCGCCCGCGACAGGCTTGCCGCCAGCGGGAGACGAACGGTGCTTTTTATCAATGAAATCCACCGCTTCAACCGTGCTCAGCAGGATGTTTTGCTGGATGATGTCGAATCGGGGGTTTTAATCCTCATAGGTGCTACGACGGAAAATCCTTTTTTTTCGGTCAATTCACCGTTGATATCTCGCAGCACGGTGTTTTATTTTGAGCCGCTTGCTGAAGAAGACATATTAGAATTGCTGAAAACCGCAATTGCCGATAGCGAACGAGGGCTGGGTAAATTTGACATCCGGGCAGAAAAAAAGGCGCTGAAGTTCTTAGCAGTGACCAGTGACGGCGATGCCCGAAAGGCCCTGACAGCTCTGGAGGTTGGGTTGTTGTCGCAGGCCGCCCGGCAGCAAGATACAAAGATTAAATTTAATCTGGAAGTTGCAAAGGAGTCGATACAACAAAAGACGATTGACTACGATGGCACGGGCGATACGCACTACGATTTGGCGAGCGCTTTTCAGAAGAGTATGCGCGGCAGCGACCCTGATGCAACCGTTTATTGGCTTGCCAGGATGATAGCAGGCGGTGAAGACACTCGTTTTATAGCCCGGCGAATAGCGGTTTGTGCGGCTGAAGATGTAGGAAATGCCGACCCTATGGCGACGGTTTTGGCCGCGTCTGCCGTTCAGATATCCGAGTTTGTAGGGCTGCCGGAAGCGCAACTGGCGCTGGCGCAGGCGGCTATATATGTTGCCTGCGCACCGAAATCAAATGCCGCGTCTTCGGCTATCTGGAAAGCGGTTGACGACGTGAAATCGCAGAAAACGATACCTGTGCCGAAACATCTAAAAGACAGTCATTACTGGGCAGCGAAAAAAATGGGTTACGGAGCTGATTACAAGTATCCGCACAATTTTGCAGATGGTTTCGTTGCGCAGGAGTACCTGCCGGCGGCGATGAGGGAAAAATATTACAAACCGAAAGAAATCGGGTGTGAAAAAAATATCAAGCGTTATTTACAAAAGCTACAAACCCTGATACAAAATAGCAAGTCCGTCAAAAGGAGTGGCGGAGGATTCCCGCAAGGCGGGGTCTCAAAGAAGGATGTCTAAATGGACAAGGAGCAGTTGCGTCTGAGTCTGCGGAAGTTTTTGCTCGCTATGCCCACGGAGCAGAGGAGCGAAAAGAGCCGGAAAGCATGCCGGAATCTGGTTTCGACCCCTCAATTTCAAAGCTCATTAGCAGTTATGATGTATTTATCCCTCCCGCACGAAGTGGATACTTCGGAGGTCATACTTTATGCCTGGCAGCTCGGTAAAATAGTGGTGGTGCCGAAGGTTTCCTGGCAGCAAAGGCATATGATACCGGTTCGGATAAACTCTCTGGAGACGGGCTTTTCTACCGAGGTTGCCGGTCTTCGAAATCCCACAATGGGTGTTCCGATACCGATCGAAGACATTGACCTGGTCGTTGCGCCAGCGTTAGGATTCGATAAGAAAGGCAACCGGCTTGGCCGGGGCGGCGCTTATTACGACAGGTTTTTCGCTAACGAGAGGCTTAAGGCGCCGAGATGCGGCTTTGCTTTTGCAGAGCAGGTGATTGACTCGGTACCGGTGATGGAGTGTGATGAGCGGGTAGATTTTTTAGTGACCGATGAGGAAATAATATATTTTGACCGGAATAGCCGATAGAATTTAGTGGGTAGAAAAAGACTAACTAAACAAACACTAAGCGCTGAAGAAGGAGAATAAAATGGCTCGTCATCCTTTTATCTCATCCGGCAGGAGAAGCAGCCGTTCCATAAGGCGGACATATATCATTTCAGCTTTGCTTGTTATTGCTGTTGTTGTTGCTTTCATTTATCGTTCTTCCGGCAAAAACGAAGCCGGAACTTTTGAGCCCTTACCTGATGCCAATGTAGTGAGGGAAACAAGTCCGCTTGTGGATGTACCGCCGGAGCCGAATTTGTCAGATATCACCCCTGAGCCGACTACCGACCCTAATCCCGAAGCGACAGCGCTGATTAAAGAAGCTATGGCGCTGGTGAATTCCAAGCCTGCTAAGATTATAGAGGCCCGTGGCGTACTGAACGACATATTACTAATGCCAATGACCGAGCAGCAGCGAGCGTTTGTGAAAAACCGCCTTTCTGAGCTTGCTGATAGATGGCTGTTTAGCGAGACCGTATTCCCGCAGGACAATCTTTGCAGCAGTTACAGGGTCAAATCCGGTGATTTGCTTTCGACAATCGGCAAGCAATTTAAGGTGCCGCACGAGATTCTGATGCAGATTAACGGGATTCGCCGGCCTGAAGTTCTGCGAGCCGGAGATACGATAAAAGTCATCAACGGCCCTTTCCACGCCAAGGTATATCTTTCGACTTTCACGCTGGATTTGTATCTTCAGAACAACACTTTCGTAAAGAGTTTCCGTATAGGTGTGGGTCGTCCTGGGAAGGACACGCCGACAGGGCAGTGGCGTGTCAAGCAGGATGGTAAGCTGATAAAGCCGCCCTGGCCTGACCCTGTTAGTCGTAAAGTTCTTCACTACGGCGATGAGGGCTATGCTTTAGGGTCGAGATGGATAGGGCTGGAAGGTCTCAAGGGAGATGCCAAAGGCAGGACCGGCATTGGTATTCACGGCACGGAGGAGCCTGAAACAATCGGTACCGAAAGTTCAAGAGGATGTATTCGGCTGCACGATAGTGATGTGATATTTGTCTATAATTTATTGGTGCCGGTTCATTCTCTTGTCGAAGTTGTAGAATAAAATAACGGAGTATTTTTTGTCTGTATCGATGAACCAGAGGATGGTTTATGCCGGTCGAACCCCGTTAGAAGTAAAACGCCTGAGGTCTATGTCCCGTTGCCGGCGGGGACTTCTAACGGGTCGAGGAGGCAGCGTGGCGTTTTGGGCGTGGTTGGCCTCGATTGCTGTGCACTTAATAGTTCTGGCGGCGTTTTGGGCGGTCAAATTTTCCCCCTGTCGGCAACAGGCAGGTGTCAAGGCTCAAGGCAAAGCGCGGCCTACGCCGATGGCCAAAATAAGCCGAATACGAAAGCTCATTCAAGCCGCCCCGATAATCCCCAAGCCGAAGATAAAAAGGTCTGCCGAAGGTGGGTTTGCCGGAAAGACGGACAAATTGCTGCCGACAAATCGGGTTTTTAGCATTATAAAGCCGGATTCGCAAGATTTGGGGGATTTGGCAGAAGCTGTACACTCGCAAAGCGTTTTTTTGCTGCCGAACAGCACCGATTGGCCGCACAGGATTGAATTTTTCGGCAGTCGGACGGAGCAGCGTAAAGTCTGTTATCTCGTAGATTGTTCGGGGAGTATGCGGGGAATATTCGTCGAGGTTCGAAAGAAGCTCAAGGAGTCGATTGGGAACCTGCAGCCAGACCAATATTTTTATATAATCTTTTTCGGTGATGGCAGGTTGTTTGAATTTGGAGACAGTCTGCTTCGAGCGACAGAACAAACTAAATCTGCTGCGTATAATTTTATCGATTCCATTCGACCGGCCGGGCAAACTAATGCGCTGGCGGCGCTTGGAAGGTCGGTACAAATTCGTGACGATGGTGGAGACGCTCCTTCGCTCGTTTATTTTCTCACGGATGGCTTCGAACTGACAACCGAAGGTGCGGAGAGGTTTTCGCAGAAAATAGTGAACCTTTTGGCTCGATTTGCGCCGAGGACAAGAATCAATACCATAGGTTTTTGGCCGCAGAGCGATGACCGTCAGATGCTGGAGGCGATAGCAAGACAAAGCGGCGGTGAATTTGTCTTAATCACCGATGACGCTGAAAAATCAAAAATAGGCACAAAAAGCCCAGCAGGAAAAAAGAAATAGAGATTGCTTCGCTGCGCTCGCAATGACATAATACGCCATACGCCATACGATATATGAGATAAAGGATGCGTAAGAGCTTTTTATTCAAGACGGTTATTCTGGTCATTGCGCTGGCGGCTGTGCTGTTTTTAATAGTTTCTATGATGCGTAACAGCTTCGGAGCCGGTATGGTCGAGGCAGGCCGAACGCATACATTCTTTGAGCAATTTGTTATAGCGGGCGGCCCTATTGTATGGTTTGTGCTATTGCCGATGTCGCTTATTGCGGTTTATCTGGCGGTCGAGCATTGCCTTACCATTCGCCGCAAGAAACTTCTTCCGGCCGGCATAGGCGGGAAGATTGTCGAGATAATCCGGCAGTTTGGCCACGGACAATTGGAAGCACGAATTGCTGAACGAAATGATCTTGTCAGTGTGGCGGTTGTCAAGGCAGTAACGCAGGGCAGGGGTGATTGGTTCCGGATGCGAAACGTGCTTGCCGAATCGCTGCAGGAGCAGGCGTGGGGGCTTTTACGCAGAATCGAATGGGTCAATCTGATTGGCAATGTTTCGCCGATGGTAGGCCTGTTCGGGACGGTTTTCGGTATGATAAAGCTGTTCAACGCCATTGTGCTGGCCGGTGGTCAGCCGCAGCCGGCACAATTGGCCGAGGGGATTTCCGTTGCTCTGGTGACGACTTTTTGGGGCCTGTTTATTGCAATACCGGCATTGGCGATATACGGCGTGTTTCGCAACCGGATTGAGATGCTCGTGAGCGAGGCGGTAATAGAAGCTGAGAATATTATACCCGAAATAAGACGCAGCCTGAAAAGTCAAGAGCAGTCCGAACAGCCGAAAGCAAAACAAACGATTCGCGAACTTCCGGCAAAGCCGGTTGAGCCCGTTCACAAGTCTCTGCGCCCGTTATAATAAGAGGGTACCGGATAAAAGGAAAAGGCCTATGTCTTTTAATATGACGCCGATTATAGATATTGTGTTTTTGCTTATTATATTTTTTTTAGTGGTTTGTCAGTTCATCGAGGCCGAGAATTTTCCGGTTACCGTACCGGACGGCTGCGAGTTTGCCCAAAGCGACTCCGAACCCGGGGCCCAGGTGACTACGGTTACGGTTATGAAGACAACTGAAGAAAGAATCGATTTTGCGGTCGGCTCGGAAAAAATTAGCACATCAAACTATGCCGATATAGTTGAGAAAATTGCTGAATTGATAGATGCTCGTTTGCGAGATTTGCCGCCGGAGCGCAGGGTTGTTACTTTGCGTATTGATAAGGGTATTTGTTTTGGTGAGGCCCAATACGCCCTTGCAGGTATTGCTGCAAGCAGCGCAACGGACATTCAGTTGGCTATCTTAAAGGATAAACAGACAAGCAGAAAGTAGTTTTGCACCCGATCATTAAGGCTATTTTTGACCACTAAACCAAGGACGATAATCCAACCTTTTTATGTTTCAGTGATGCTATTTTTTCCGCTACTTGATAATTCTTTCCGCCCAGAGCACAACGATTTCTGCCAATTGTACTGTTTCCTTGTATTCTTTTTCATCGATAGACTCAAAGTCACCTGGATAACGGCTTATAACAGCGTAATCAGTGAGACTCGCTGCGTCTTCTACTTCCTTTGGTGGAATGACCTCTTGTGGTAAAAGGTCCAAAAGTGTCCTGATGTTATGAGTTTTTGCAGGAGGAATGCCCTTGGCAATCAGTACTGCTTTCAGTGCCTTTTCCACCGCTTGTTGAGCATGAAAGCAAAGTTCTTCAAACAAAACCTTAGGTGGTCGCCTCACACGAGCAAGCTCTAAGTCGCTGTAGGCGTGACGTAACCAATCAGCCGGGCTTCCTGGAAAACGACCTTCATGCGGCATATATTTCCTTGCCTTCCTGTAGCACAGTTCGATAGATTAAACCGATATTATCTTTATGCTTTTCCAAGTCACTCGGTGTTGCCACTAAAATATCAAAAGGAACCGCTAAGCCTTTAATTTGCTGATATAATAGTTGTGCAGTCCGCCGGCAATGAACACCTTCGGGCATCACTACCAGGACATCAATGTCGCTGTCTGGGTCAGTTTTGCCTCGGACGTATGAACCAAAAAGAATTATCTTTAGTGGATGTACAGTCTCGACGATGCTTTGTACGAGTGATTGAATTACTTGAGAATTAGGCAACATATCCAATCTCAATTTTAATCAATTCTATGCCGATTCTTTTTTTGCCTTTTGTTTTGCGGTGACCAAATCGGCTTTGCCTTCGACGATATCACGGGTAATTACGTATTTTGCGGGCTTTGGCTCTTCCGGCAGTTGGTACATCAAATCGACCATCAACTCCTCAGTAATCGCGCGCAGTGCCCTGGCGCCTGTGTCACGCTTGAGGGCCTTCTGTGCCAGTGCGTGTAAGGCGCCGTCTGTGAATTCAAGCTGGGCGTTTTCCATCTCGAAGAATTTTTGATACTGCCTTTGCAGGGCATTTTTCGGTTTGGTTATTATGTCTATAAGCGCATCTTCATCAAGAGCTGAGAGGGTGGTAATTACGGGGAGTCTGCCGACCATTTCAGGAATCATTCCATACTCGATGATATCTTCCGGTATGACCTGCTGAATTATATCGCTGTACTCGGTTTTTTCGCTGGTTCGGCCTGCCAGTTCCGAATCAAAGCCGATCATTTTTTTGCCGAGCCGCTTCTTGACGATATTGTCCAGACCGACAAAGGTTCCGCCACATATAAAAAGTATCTGCGCGGTGTCGATTTGTATGTAGGATTGCTCCGGATGTTTTCTTCCACCCTGGGGGGGGATATTGGCGATAGTTCCTTCGAGCATTTTTAATAGAGCCTGCTGGACACCTTCGCCGGAGACGTCACGGGTAATGGAGACGTTCTGTGTTGTTTTGCCGACCTTATCTATTTCATCGATATAGACGATTCCCCGCTGGGCGGCTTCTATATCGTAGTCGGCGGACTGGAGCAGTCGCAGCAGGAAGTTTTCGACGTCTTCGCCGACATATCCGGCCTCGGTAACGGTGGTTGCATCGCATATTGCAAACGGGACTTCCAATTTACGGGCGAGGGTGCGGGCAAGCAGTGTTTTTCCGGAGCCGGTCGGGCCGATTAAGAGAACGTTGGATTTGTCTATTTCAACATCGATGTCGTCACTATCGCTGTGCAGAAGGCGTTTATAGTGATTGTGAACAGCAACTGAGATGTATTTTTTGGCGTGTTCCTGCCCGATTACATATTGGTCGAGATATTCTTTTATTTCTCTTGGCCTGGGCATTTCTTCAAGGCCGATGCCCTGCCTGCTGATTCGTTTTCGGTCCTGCCGGATGATGTTGTGGCACAGTTCGACACATTCCGGACAAATAAAAACGTTGTTGGGGCCTTCTATGAAGGCATCAGCCTGGCTTGCCGACCGGCCGCAGAAGCTGCAGATGGCCCTGGGTTTTCTAATATTCGATCGCTTGGCCATTATTTTGTTCCTACTGGCGAATTAAATCCGGTTTTTGCATTTTACGTATTATAGTTTATCGCAGCTATTTATGCAAGTTATTTAGTGAATTGCACAAATGTTTGCACGATTCTTATTTTGCTTTTTTGTGTGTTAGCTGGCTTTTCCTGAGCGAGAATGTGTAGATAACCTCGTTATCAATACTGATAATGCGGTAAGTTACTTGCGGGTCCGGTGCTGTCGTGTCGAATGAGAGCAATCCGAATGAGCATTTTTCGTTGTAGCCAAACAGGCGTCCCTTCATCAGGTCGTGTGTGTGGACGTTCGTGAGCTTTGAACTTTCGAACTCGTATAGCGCATATCCCGTCGGGCGTTCGATCTTCCAGACATCGGAGCGATGACGGTCGGCGGAGAGAAGAATTACTCCGTCAATGCTGTTGTTCTCAAGAAATGAGAAGATATCCTCGCGTTCCTGCTTGTAGCCCTGCCAGGGGTCGCGGCTGCCGGGCTTGGCGCCGAAGGCCCAGGGCACTGGCGAGGCGAGAACTTTGAATGCAGCATTGGAGGCCTTGAGCTTGTTGAATAGCCATTTTTTCTGGGCGGGGCCGAGCATAGAGGGATTCTTACGCTTAGGATTTGTCCTATAATATCGGCCATCGAGCATAAAGAAGTCCACATCGCCGATGGAGAAATCGAACCAGCAGCCGGGCTGGTCCTCACTGCCGCCGGCCAGGCTGGCGGATTTCGGGACCGCCCCAGCCATCATTAGTCGTAAAGTCGTGGTCGTCCCAGATGGCGTAGATAGGTGTGGCGGCGGTGAAGCTGCGGAATTCCGGGCGGGATTGACGGCGATAATAGCAATATTGCTGGACGGCTGTTCTTGTCGGATTGTCGATATAGACATTGTCACCGAGAAGAAGAAATGCGGTCAGATTGTGTGCAGCAATCGTCTTCCACATTCTTTCGTGTTGTGGAGTATATCCGGCCCCGCCTCCGAAGCCGATTTGAAACTTTGATTTTGCTCCTAAAACAGGGAAAGTGTGAAATACCCACCTTGTCGACGAGGACACGTTGTTCACCATCAGTGAATACCAATAGCGGGTATCCGGCTTTAGCCCCTCTACAGCAATCACCGCCGTGAAGTCTCTGTTCTTGTCTGTTCTCGCAGTGGCCTTGAGGAGTGAATCCTTATTTTTTATTTCGCATATACTAACCTGTACCGGCACTTCATTTGCGGTGCGGACCCAGAACTTAGCGCTGCTGTCGGTGACGCAGCCGAGCATAGGGCCGTGCAGCAGTTCGACGCCGTGTTTTTTCGCCAGGTTTTTAAACTCGGCGCTGTCGGTTCTGTCGGTTAGAGGTTTGAGCAGGTCCCTCGGTCCGGCGAGGAAACGGCCAAAGGGCAGGCCTGCGTCAATGGCTTGTCCGGTGTAGGCCATTGCTTTGCCAATATCTTTCTTTTGTGCATAAGCAGCCGCCAAGCCGTACAGGGATTCGAGGTCGCCGGGATGTTTCTTGAGATAGTTTTCAAATTGCTTTATGGCATTATCGTGCTTGCCGTCCACGATTCGGGAAATTTCATCTCTGCTCACTTGCTTATATTGCTCGGCAGCATAAATGGCAGGGGCCGGCAATGATAATGATAATGTTATGCACGGAAATAGTAATACGCGGAAAGCTTTGCTCCAATTCATTTCGTTCTTGTCCTTAACCTTATACTTTTGAAAGCCATAACCTATAACTTAACTTTCGTACTATTCGGGTGGCTAATTTAGTGAAATATTATCATAAAAATGTCAACCTTCCGATGCCTTTTTTAGAAACAAAAATAAGACAAAGAGGCCGGCATGAACACAACTACTATTATTTCGACATGGCAGACAATAATGCAACAATTTTCTCCAGTTTTCACCACTGCAGCAGCAAACATTTTTGCTGCCCTGATAACCGGCTTAACCCTCTGCACAGCCGAACGAACCATCACCGGTATCTTGCCATTTGCCGATACTCAAGGCAGCCGAGCCCACGATGCATATCACCGCTTCTTTCCCAATGCTTCGTGGGCGGTCAGCGAATTGTGGAGGCTGTTGCATAGGGCAAAGACAAAGACCAGTTCTTCTTTACCACAGATTTGAATCTCAGTGCT
>SMTZ1_10006238_pt1 | contig 13013 bp, 10 predicted proteins | sample DeeMarSWOR136_30_FD_25667 | JGI IMG/M metagenome (IMG submission 25667) | reverse complement strand
TAAGTACACCAATTGCAGCAAAAGGCTATAATTACGGGTTCAAATTCATTCATTGTTACACCTCGACTAAAGCATCGACCATGTTGAGAATCTGCTTCCGGGTAAAGTTCCTGATGGACATAGCTCCCGTAGGGCAAACAACGGCACAGGCGCCGCAGCCCTTACACACGGTTTCATTTACCGTGGAAACCCAGCGCCCATCCTTATGAATGACCTTAGGGGCATGAAAATCACATGTTTCTTCACACCGCCCACAGCCCTGGCATAGAATCTCATCTACATGGGCTGTGGCAGCCTCGAGCGTAATCCTGCCTTTGCTTATCAGCGACAAGGCTTTGGCTGCCGCTGCCGAGGCTTGAGCTACAGTATCAGGGATATCCTTTGGACCTTCGCAACAGCCAGCGATAAAAACCCCGTCGGAGGCTGTAGCTACCGGGTCAAGCTTGACATGTCGCTCCATGAAGAAGCCATCTGCTCTTTGGTTAAGACTAAAAATTTTGGCAACTTGCTCTGTGTCAGAGCGCGGTTCTAGGGCGATGCATAGGATAACCATATCTACCGGAGCCCGTATCATCTTCCCCAGTAAGGTATCTTCAACAAGGACAATTAGCTTTCCCTTCTCCTCTTCACTTATAGTGCGGTCGGTAACCCTAGCTACCTTTCCTCTTATGAACTTGACGCCCTCTTCCGATATACGCTTATAGAACTCTTCATACCCCTCTCCAAAGCAACGCATATCAATATACATTTCATACACTTTGGCATTTGTAAACTCTCTTATCAGGTGGGCATATTTAAGCCCATACATGCAACAAACCCGAGAGCAATACTCATGATACTTCTGGTCACGGCTACCTACGCAGTGGATAATGGCTACACTTTCTGGTTCCCGCCCATCCTTTAAGAGAATTCTCCCTCCAGTTGGCCCTCCGGCACAGGTTATCCTCTCAAATTCAAGACTGGTGATAACATTTTCATATCTACCATAGCCATATTGAGATATAACCGAGGGGTCAAATATATCGTAGCCGGTGGTTATGATGATTGAGCCCACTTCTATTTCAATACTCTCATCCGTCTGTTCAAAATCAATAGCTTTAGCCTCGCAGAACTTCTCGCAAGCTCGGCATTTGCCTGTTTTGAAATAAGCGCAATGCTCCCTATCGATAGTGGCAACATTGGGGATAGCCTGGGCAAATGGGATGTAAATCGCTTTCCTCTTGGCTAAGCCGACCTCAAACTCGCTATCCACCTTCCACGGACATTTCTCCTCACACACACCGCAGCCGATGCATTTACTTTCATCCACATACCGTGCCTTCTTCCTGACCTTTACCTTAAAATTGCCTATAGAGCCTGAGACTGCCTCTACCTCGCTATAGGCTAGAAGCTCGATAAAAGGATGGTGCCCAACTTCAGTCATCTTGGGGGTAAGAATGCATTCGGAGCAATCCAGGGTAGGGAAAGTCCTATCGAGTTGGGCCATGTGTCCCCCGATACTGGGCTCCCTCTCCACCAGATAGACCTTGTGCTCACCGTTAGCGATATCCAGAGCAGCTTGGATGCCAGCGATACCTCCGCCTACGACTAACACATTCGGGTTAACGGGTGCTTCCTTAACCTCCAGAGGCTCTTGGTAGAAAACACGCCTTACCGCAGCACGCACCAAAGCTTTGGCTTTCTCTGTAGCTAACTCTCTATTTTTGTGAACCCAGCTGCACTGCTCCCTGATATTTGCATGCTCATACAGGTAGGGATTCAGTCCGGCATCCTGGCAAGCGGCACGAAAGGTAAGCTCATGCATTCGCGGCGAGCATGAGGCAACTACAACTCGATTGAGTTCGTACTGTTTGATATCATCTTTAATAATTGCTTGCCCCGGCTCAGAACACATATACTTGTAGTGACGGGACACTACTACCACGTCTAGAGTTCCGGCATATTCAGCCACCTTTTCTACATCCACTGTGCCTGCAATATTTAAACCACAGTGGCAAACATATACCCCGATTTTCCTGTGCCCATTTCTATCCATATTTATGACCCTACTGGCTACATTGCCTCCTGGACTAATTCCGAGATGTCCTTGACTTCGATAGTCGTACCTTTAGCTATTGTCAACTGACTGCCCTTAAACATGCACATGCAATAGGGACAGGCAACAACTAATATTTCAGCCCCTAAATCGATAGCCTCTTCCAGCCTAATATCAGAGAACCTTTCTCCCTTCCTTGTGTCCATCCAAAGCCTTCCTGACCCGCCGCCGCAGCAGATACTATCTTCACCATAATCTTGAAATTCAACCAACTCCAAGCCGGGGATGCTCCTTAGAATCTCTCGAGGCTCATCATATATGCCATTATGCCGTCCAAGGTAACATGGGTCATGGTAGACGACTCTCTTGGGCAGTTCTTTGGTAAACTTCAGCTTCTGGTCTTTGATAAGCCCTAATAGATACTGGGTAGAATGAATCACCTCAAAGTTGCTCCCAAGCTCAGGGTACTCATTCTTAAAGGTATGATAGCAATGAGGTGAGCTGACCAGGATTTTCCTAACGCCATTTTCAGCAAATGTAGCAATGTTCTTTTGAGCTAGGCTTTGGAATAGGCTTTCGTTTCCCGCTTTGCGAATTGCTTCCCCACAGCAGGTTTCTCTGGTGCCTAGGGTGCCAAAATCCACTCTTACTTTCTTGAGGATGTCCGCTGTTGCCTGGGCTATCCCTATCATATGATTATCATAACAAGAGAGACAGCAAGGGTAATATAGTAACTCAGTACCCTCAGTAAATGCCTTTATGCCCATACCTTCTGCCCAATCCGCCCGTTCCTCCAGTGGCTCTCCTAGTGGATTGCCCACGCCGGAAATATTTTTTGCCGCGAGCCGAAGTGACTCGGGAACCTTACCCACACCTAACTCCACTATTGTTCTCCGCAGAGCCCTTATAATATCTATTACTTCTACACCGCGAGGACACTGCTCAGCACAGGCTCCACAAGTAGCACAGAGCCACATGTCTTCGTCTTCGAAATCAACTAAACCCAACTGCGCCTGATGGACCATCCTACGTACGGTGAAACTCCTCACTAAATTCCAGGGGCAAGCGCCAGTACAAAGGCCACATTGGTAACATAGTTCAAGGGCTTTACCACCTTCCTCCAGTAGAGCATCTACCGTTAAAGCATCTACCGTTTCTATCACCTGATTCACTGCTACCATATTGATACCCTTTCTCTATCCTATTAATTAGGTTTAGTGATGTAACCCATGAAGAACAAAACGGTAACAACAATGCTAAGCCTAATAGCGAGCATCTATACTACTTGCTCCGTTAGGCCTTTACGCTCCGTTGTCAGGGGACCTCGAGCTTTCAGAAGCTCGCAAGCTCTAACCCCGGAGCTTTCGTTAAATCGGAAGGGCTCAACCTTGAGGATAACTAACCGTTTGACCCATTTCTTGGGTAATATCTTGTCAGCTACGGAAATCAGCCTTACCGGTGCCTCCACTTTCACTATAAGGTCACACGCACCAAAGATAGGCTCGATGGATTTTACCTCGGGTATAGCTTCCAGCTCTCTCACTGCCTCTTGATAGTCATCCTGGCACTGGCAAAATTCCCTTACCACACTGATCAGGAAATAGGCCTTCGCTGACATTTCTCTCCTCCCCTTTTTGCTGAGTCTGGCTTGTTGGAACCCCCCACCAGCCCAACTATTAACTTTCAGCTTACTATATTGCTTACCAAGCGCCATCTGATATACCGCTTATTTTTAACTGCTGGAAAGCCCTAATTGGGAAACCCTTGTACTGAGCATTTTCGCCAGTTGAGCACGCTGGGACTAAGCAATTTTGCTTAAGCTATTGGGGGAATTACTTTTATTTGGGGTGATGGGTAAGACGGTCATGGTTGCTGCCGGGAAGTATCTGGGGAGTTATGTATAGGGTCAATGCCTTGTATGTAGCAAGATTTTTCGGGCTTGGTCTGGAGCAGAATAAGTTTCTCTTTGTTATCATCGATTATTGCATTGGAACCTCGGCGATAACGGTTGTTCCCTTCTAAAAAATCTCTGCCTCTGCAATTATGAATCATGGCCTGCCCTGGTGGCATATAGGCAAAAATGCCTAGTTTCAACGTATCGTATAGGAGAAAACAACTAGTAAAATGGGCTTCTAATTAGGTTGCTCTGGTAGCCAAAAGTAAGCTGTATATCGGATGGCACTTGGTAAGCAATATAGTAAGCTGAGGGCGGGTAAAGGACTAGTTAAATTCGTGAGAAGGGAGGCAAGAAAATGGTTGCGATAACTCGCAGGACGCAAGCAACAAAATGGACGGAGAAAACGATGAAGGTATGGACGATAGCTATGCTCGTGCTAGGAGTGATATGGGTAGGGTTCCTCGGAGCGGCTATCTTTAATCCATCACCGACATGGAGCATTGTCTTGACCGCTCTAATTGCAGTTATCGGGGTTATTGGCATTGTTGGACCAATCGTAAACCGATACGAAATCCATAACTGACCTACGAGCAGCATGAGCTCTCATTGAACAACGATAGGGTTGAAAGTCGGAGTGGAAATGATAGGATGATGAATTGGACATACTGCTAGCGCACTCCCCAATCCTGGTAATAGCGCTCCCGCTGTTAGCAGGATTTTTAGTCCCTTTAATAAGTAGGGCCAACGAAAAAGCCAGGAATGTATTCGTAATAGCAATTCTAGCCTTTGTGGAATTCCTGATTATATTTTTGGCTTTTGATGTTTTCTTCAACGGAATACGCATCTATACACTCGGCGCATCTTCCCCTGACCTTACCATCCCTCAGCAGTATATGGTGCCAGTGCGCATAATTCTGGAAGTAGATGCTATGTCCGCATTTATGGCTATCATATCGGATACTGTTGCTTTAGTAGCTGCTATATATTCTCTTTCCTTTATGAAAGAGGAAACAGGTAGAGGCAGATTTTTTGTCCTTCTACTCCTGCTAACGGCAGGCATGGAAGGACTGGAACTAACTGGAGACATGTTCAACCTATTCGTCTTCCTGGAAATACTTTCCTTCTCGGGAGCAGCTTTGGCTGCCTTCAGAATAAGGTTTGCTGATACTGCAGAAGGCGGATTCAAATATATTGTCATATCGGCAGTTGCGGCTTTGATGGTTCTATTTGCTATTGGCTTACTTTATGCTCAGTATAACTTGCTCAATATAGGAGCTCTTGCCCAGGTACTGCAATATACGATGCTGGATAAGATAGCTTTAATCATATTGATAGCAGCATTTGCTATGAAAATGGGAAGTGTACCTCTACATATGTGGGTTCCAGACACATATAGTGTTGCCCCGGCAGGCATAACCGCTATGCTGGTAGTGGCCAGCCAGACATGCATGTATGCCCTCTTTCGAGTCTGCTTTACCCTCTACGGGGTTACTTTGAACACGGCTACAACAGGATGGATAATAATAATCCTGGGAGTGTTAAGCATGTTCGTTGGAGTTACTATGGCTGTCTACCAATCAGATATCAAACGAATGATGGCTTATCACGCTGTCTCCCAGACCGGGTACATGCTGCTAGGGGTAGGCGTTGGGCTTGCTGTTTTGGGTAACCCGGAAGCCCTGGCTGCTTATGGAAGACAGGCTATAAGTGGAGGCATTTTTCATGTAATAAACCATGCTTTGTATAAGTCGCTTCTATTCTTAACTGCCGGGGCTATATTCCATCGTATCGGCACAAGAGACCTCAACAAAATGGGCGGTTTAGCTCACAATATGAAATATACCTCGATATTTTTCATAATCGGAGCTTTAGCCATCGCTGGTATTCCTCCTTTTAATGGTTTTGCCTCAAAAATTATGATTTATGAATCTGTTTATCAATTCAGTCCGATACTATCCATAATAGCTATTATGGTATCAATTATAACTTTGGCCTCCTTTGTCAAGGTTTTCCAATCAGCATTTACAGGACCTCAGTTACCCCGATATAAAGATGTGAAAGAGGTGCCTAAGTCGATGTTGACCGCCATGGGTATCCTGACCGCAATTATTATCTTCTTTAGCTTGTTTCCCGGCCTAATTGTTAATACGATAGTAAATCCGGCTACAGATGCCCTACTAAACCAAGCATCGTATATCACCGCGGTCATGGGATGAGTTAATTGAGTGCCAGAGATTGTCTAAACCGATACCTCAACAGTTACGGTTGTCCCTTTGTCCAACTCCGATTGTATGGTTAGATTACCTCCAATGAGCCGCGCTCGCTCTTGCATCCCGGCTAGCCCAAGTTTGCCCTCGCCGGGTAGGTCTCCCACCCTCTGTGGTAAGGCAAAGCCCTTGCCATTATCTTTAATATTCAAAATGACCCTATCATCCTTAAATTCTACTGTAACCCAGGCTTTTGTTGCTTGGGAGTGCTTCCACACGTTCCTCAATGCTTCCTGAGCAATGCGGAACAGTACTAACTCTGTCTCGGGGGGGAGACGGCACACAGGGCCGACTATACCCGTACCAATAACTATGCCGAAGTGCTCAGTCAGGTCAGAGGTCAACGATTCCAGTGCGGGCAAGAGGCCTAAGTCGTCTAGCACTGATGGTCGTAAGTCTTGGCTAAAACGATGCACCTCGTCCAATATCTTATCGGTTTGCTCTCTCATATCCTCCAGATATGTGATATCCGGCGGTGATAAGTGATCAGCAGTAGAAATAAAGCTATCCAAACGACGTGATAGTACAACTAGTTCCTGAGCTGTATCATCGTGAAGCTCTCGGGCGATGCGTGAGCGCTCTTCTTCCTGAGCTTTGGTAATGTGCTGCAGATAGTAGCGTAGATTCTCTTGCATGTGTTTCTCTTCGGTGACATCTCTGGCAATATTTTGAAAACCCTTTGGCTCACCATCACTGGTAATCAAGTTAGTGGTAATCATGCATATTGCTTCTGAGTCATCCTTCCTAATCAGTATCTGCTCGTAGGGAAGATCCATAGGTTGGTGTTGAATTAGCTTACCCTTTACCTCTCTAGCTAAGCTTAGGGTTTTATCGCTGAGAAAGGACTTCACATTCATCTTCAACAATTCTTTCAGAGGATAACCGGTAAGCTTAGCGGCTGCTCTATTTGCTGCTTGAATGTTACCATCTAAGTCGTGAACCCAAATAGCATCATAGGCATCCTCGAATAAGTCTTTATAGCTTTTCTGCGACTTCTGCAATTCCTGGTGGGCTGTTTCTACTGCCGAGAGGGCTTGTTGATAGCGTTCCTTTTCCTTTCGATACATCTGAAGCAACAAGTTCACCACGACACCAATGACGATAATACTACAGGTCTCAAGCAAAGCATCAGGGGGGTATAGAGAGATTAGAAAAACACGAGGCAGCATAATGATTAGTGCCACGACTAAGCTAGCCAGCCCTGCCCTTATCCCAAAGACAAAGCCGGCGTAGGTCACCGGCAGCAGGAAAAGAACCCGCTCTAGGGCGTGTCTGGTTAGACCAATAAATGAGAAAAGAGATGGTGAATCCGTGTTTAGTACCTGTTGCGGGTAATGTAGGACTATAACAATGGCAAATAGTGCCAGCACAATCCAGAAATGGGGGTTACGTATAGTCCGTGATGCTTGGCTTCCTAGATGTAGAACCGTTTGCATATTGCCCTTTGAGCGCTTCAAATAAGGTTGAAGGTTATGGAAGGTTTTCCAGGTCCACCCAGCCTCTTCTTAAAGCGCATAATACGGCCTCCGTACGCGAAGCAACACCCAGCTTGTTAAAAATGCTTCCTAGATGGGCTTGAACTGTACGTGGGCTAAGGAAAAGTTGCTCAGAGATATCTTTATTCCTTATACCTTTGGCGGCTAACTTCAATACCTCCATCTCGCGTTCAGTAAGAGGCTCTGTCCCTTTGGACTGGGTGCCAGTGGATGTCTGGGACGTTAGGCGCTCTATGACCCTGCGGGCAATTGTGGGGTGGAGAACCGACTCACCGGCATGTACTTCTCGAATAGCGTCAACTAGTTCACGTCCTCGCGCATTCTTGAGTAAATAACCAGCTGCTCCAGCTTCCAAGAGAGCGAAAATATACTGGTCATTATCATACGCAGTAAGTACTAGCACTGCCGTAGCTGGGTTAAGCGCCTTTATCTGTTTAGTAGCTTCTATGCCATTAAGCTTAGGCATTGCGATATCCATTATGATTACATCCGGCTTGAGCTTGTTAGCTAGCTCAACTGCTTCCACTCCGTCGCCGGCTTCACCAACGACTTCCATGTCCGGTTCCTTCTGCACAATCTCGTGGCTACCTTCCCGAACTATGATGTGGTCTTCAGCCAGCAATATCTTGATCTTATCCATAACATCCTTGGCTATTACCCTAATTCAATTATAACCCACTTTACTTAATCCTTCAATGAAGGTGCGTCTCTTCACAGCGTAAGCAAAATGAATTAATTCTGGTGCGCTCGCTAGGCAAAAATGCTTAGTAGCTGGGTTTTTAACTAAGTCTTTCTAGTAGTCGAAAATTAGCGCTATACCAGATGGTGCTTAAGGCAAAAATGCTTAGTAGAGGGCTTTTAATTAGGTCTTTCCACTGGTCGAAAATTAGCCCTATAGTCGGATGGTGCTTGACGAGCAATATAGTAAACTGCAAGTAGGAAAAGAGTAAGCCCCTAGTGGGCTGGCCTCAACTTAAACAAATCCTGGAGGTAAGCGAATGACTAAAGGACAGAAATGGGTTGTTGAGGATCCCGAGGAAAAGGGGATATTCTGGCCTAGCGAAGAGCTGAAGAAAAAGGCATGGGTAAGCGATGCATCCATATACTCTGATGCAAGTAAGGACCCCGTGTCATTTTGGGCTAAGTTGGCTAGGGAAGGGCTTGATTGGTATAAGGATTGGGATAAAGCTTACGAGGAGGAACTGCCATATTTCAGGTGGTTCACCGGTGGCAAATTGAACGCTTGTTACAATTGTGTGGATAGACACGTTAAGACCTGGAAAAGGAACAAGGTAGCGATAATAGGAGTAGGGGAGCCTGTAGATGAACCGCCTAAAACACTGACCTATTATGACCTTTATCGTGAGGTTAACAAGTTTGCTAACGTCTTAAAAGGTTTTGGTATTAAGAGAGGAGACAGGGTTAGTATTTATCTGCCGATGATTCCTGAGGTTCAGATAGCAATGTTAGCCTGTGCTCGTATTGGAGCACCGCATAGCGTTGTCTTCTCTGCCTTTAGTGCCGATTCACTTAAAGATAGAATAGTTGACGCTGGTTCCAAAGCACTGGTCACTTGTGACGGTTACTACCGCCGTGGGCGTCCAGTAAATTTGAAAGCTAACGCTGATAAGGCAGTAGAAGGGACAAATGTAGAGAAGGTGATAGTGTTCAGGAGGACAGGTCAGGATGTGGACTGGGTTGAGGGTAGGGATTACTGGTGGCATGAGCTGATGGCGAAGGCTGACCTTTACTGTGAACCTGAGTTCATGAATAGCGAAGACCCACTATATATCCTTTACACCAGTGGTACTACCGGCAAGCCAAAGGGAGTTGTCCACTCCACCGGTGGCTATATGACGCAGGCCTATTGGACAGCAAAGTGGGATTTTGACCTTCATGATGAGGATGTATACTGGTGCACTGCTGACATTGGTTGGGTCACTGGTCATACTTATAACTGCTATGGTCCACTATGTGTAGGTGCTACCCAGATATTCTATGAAGGAGCCCCTGATTACCCTGACCGGGGTAGAGTGTGGCAGATAATAGAAAAGTACGGTGTGAGTGTGTTCTATACAGCGCCAACATTGATAAGAATGTTTATGGGCTGGGGGAATGAGTGGCTAGGAAAGTACGACCTGAGTTCCCTTCGCCTGTTAGCCACTGTCGGTGAGCCAATTAACGAGGAGGCCTGGATGTGGTGTTTTGAGAAGGTTGGTGGCAGGAGATGCCCCATAATTGATACCTGGTGGCAGACAGAAACCGGGGGGACTTTGATCAATGCCTTACCCGGTATAGGTCCCTTTATTCCTACTGTTGCCGGCAGGAGCTTCCCTGGAACCCGACATGAGATACTAGATGAGGAAGGTAAACCCGTAGCCTTAGATGGAGGTGGGGGAGGCTATTTGGTTCAAAGGAGTCCATTTGGTCCGGGTATGCTCCGAGGTATTTTTAACGACCCTGAAATGTACCAGGATAAATACTGGTCTCAATATGGTAACGGGGCTTACTTTACCAGCGATGGGGCGAGATTAGCCAGGAAGGATAACTTCCGTCTCACCGGAAGAGTGGATGACGTCATGAAGGTTGCTGGCCACAGGCTTTCCACAGCCGAGGTGGAGAACGCAATAGGTGGACATGAGGCAGTGGCCGAGTGTGCTGTAGTGGCAGCTCCCCATGAAATTAAAGGTGAGACACCGTGGGCTTTTGTCAGGCTTAAGAATGGAGAGGGGTCAGATAAGCTGACTAAAGAGCTTATGGATCAGGTGGTTAAAGTGCTTGGTCCTACCTGCCGACCGGACAGGATTATATTCGCCAGGGCAGTCCCGAGAACGAGAAGTGGCAAGATTATGCGCCGGATTTTGAAGAGCCTGGTTAAAGGCCAGCCAATAGGCGATATTACCACTATTGAGAATCCGGAGTCTGTGGAGGAGCTTAAAAAGCTGATCGGCTATAAAGAGCCGGAGTAGACACTAGTACCCTGGCTGACCCCTGAGCAAAGGAAAAACGTTGTAGGGAAAATATGGCACGGTAGCCACCAGGTGGGTTGGGGAGGTGGCTAAACTCGATTTGGTTCCACCGCATATACATTGGAATATCATCTCTTACGGACGTATAAACACCCTGCTAAAGAAAGCTCGTCGTTAAAGGTCATTGTCTAATTAGCCTGCTAGGCTTGTAACCGGTAGCAACCCCGCTCCTCTGCCAGCAATCCCGGTGTCAGCAACTTGACACCTGCTAGAATGATTGCTAAATTCAAGTGTATAATGATAACATAATCTAGTATTATTTTGGGATTGTGAAAAGGAGAGGTAGATGAAGCAAATAGAATTAGAGGCTAATAGCCGGGAGATTCTGGGTAAAAAGGTCAGGCGTCTACGTCGTCAGGGGATTACACCAGTACATCTCTTTGGTCACAGTGTTGAGTCAGTGGCGCTACAGTGTGACACGGCCCGGCTCCAGCGAACCTTGGCTCGGGCGGGGAAGACAAGGATTATCAGTCTCAAGCTAGAAAAGGCAAAAAGGCCAAGAAACGTTCTCGTTCGAGAAGTTCAAATAGACCCGTGTACCAGTGAGTTACTTCATGTCGATTTCTACCAGGTGAGAGCAACGGAGAAAATAAGGGTGGAGGTTCCTATTGTTTTAGTTGGAGAAGCGCCAGCCTTGAATTTCAAGGAAAATATGCTGATGCGAGAGCTTGATAGTCTAACTGTTGAATGTCTGGCTGACAAAATCCCGACCAGTATAGAGTTAGACTTGAGTTCACTCACTGAGGTAGAGCAGACAATTCGAGTGAAAGACATTGTTCTGGGCGAAGAGGTTAAAATCTCACATGACCTGGAATCTGTCGTGGCAAAGATTACTTCCAAGCCTGTGCTGAAGGTGGAAGAGGAAGAGGTAGCAGTGGAGGAGGCGGTCGAAGCTCCTGAAGCTCCCGAAGCCGCCCCATCACCTGTAGAGGAATCACCGGAGAGTTAGATATACTGCAGGTGCTGGGAACAGATTGTCCGGCGGCATTGGAATTATATAGATGACCTTCATATCTGAGTCATCAACCTCGATCCGCTCGACAGAAGATCTCAAGAAAGCCTTCTGCTCCACGAAGTTGACAATAACCCTTAGTAGTATTGTTAGATTTCACCTAAACCTGCTGAGCCCTCTGCAAAACCTCCGAATGTTCGGCTCTATTATGAATTTTGTGGAAAAAAGTCAAAGAAAAACAAAGAAAAACAGTAAGGTGGTAAGAACTCCGGAACAAAAGCGAAGATAAAGGAAGGAGGTCTTACCACCAATGGCTAAAAGCCAAGAAAATGGTATCACAATCTTACTGGGACTTAAAGGGTACAAAGTTGGGGAAGTAAGTAAGGGTACAGAAGAAATAATGGTCGAGGTGAAGGCTAACCCCGGTGGAATCAGATGTCCCCACTGCGGCTCGATGAGGTTATACCAGCATGGCTTGTGCCAGGAAAGGAAAGTGCTTCACAGTTGGAGAGGTGGAAAGAGGATTTACCTCAAACTTCATCGTCACCGCTGGCTATGTCAGGAGTGTAGTCGCTCTTAACTCCTACGGCCTTACTCTAGAATAACCAGGCAAGCTGAGGTAGAGGTCTTGTGGCAGCTCAAAGAACGGAGCTTCAGCCAGGTAAGGAAGGAGATGGGAGTGGGCTATGGCACTGTGCGCCAGGAAGAGGATGAGATATTCCTGGGCATTGACGAGCATAGCTTCAGGCATCAGGAACTGGTGTACACCGTAACTGAGGTGAAGAAGAGGAAGGTGTTAGGAATCCTGAGGGACGACCGTATAGCCACCCTAAAGAAGTTCTTAAGTAAGATCCCCGATGATAAGGTCAAAGAGGTATGTATTGATATGAGGGAGAGTCTACGTAAGGCAGCCGAGGCAGTATTTCCTGCAGCCAGGGTAGTAGTTGACCATTTTCATATGGTTGCCGACTCCAATAAAAGGATGGACGAAGCTAGAAGAATAGAGCAAGATGTACATCGTAAGCGGAAGGTAAAGATACCTAAGAAGATATTCTTGATAGGTAGGGAAAAGCTTAGTGAGGAGAAAAAACAGAGGGTGGATGAACTTCTGGATAGGTATCCGGGTCTCAAAGGGTTTTATTGGGCCAAGGAGAAGATAAGGGAACTCTACAGGCAGGAAAATCGGCAAGGTGCGACTAAGCTCTTAGATAATATCATCTTCAACCTTAAATTGGCAGATGATGCAGAGCTAATAAGGTGGGGCAATACTCTGAAACGGTGGAGGGAGCCTATCCTGAATCACTTTGATAATCATACCACCAATGCCTTTACCGAAG
>SMTZ1_10007042_pt1 | contig 13014 bp, 6 predicted proteins | sample DeeMarSWOR136_30_FD_25667 | JGI IMG/M metagenome (IMG submission 25667) | reverse complement strand
AACCAATTCAGGACCAGATACCCGCAAAGGCGAGGTCTGTTTTATGGAACCTGTTCTGGCAAAATATCGAAAAATCGAACGGATTGAGGCTCCTGGAACAGTCGATGGAGGGGATGTGCTCATGGTTGATAAACAATTTTTTATTGGGATTTCAGATCGAACAAATGAGGATGGCGCAAAACAACTCGCTGCCATTTTGGAAAAATATGGATATGAATGTACACCAATAGATGTGGAAGCAGGACTCCATTTGAAATCCAGTGTAAATTATGTTGGGAAAAATACACTATTGATGACAGCGGAATTTGTAGAACACAAGGCGTTTGAGAACTATAGCAAAATTATTGTGAATAGGGGAGAGGAATATTCAGCAAACACACTGTTTGTGAATGATTATTTGATCACTCCAGCAGGATTCCCAAGTACCAAAAAGAAACTTGAAAAATTGGACTTACCAATCATCGAATTGGATGTCAACGAAGCCCGCAAGATGGATGGCGGATTGACTTGCATGTCTATCAGGTTTTAATTGGTGTCTGAACGAAAAGTCCTGTTTTTGTCATTTCGACCGAAGGGAGAAATCTGGTTAATCCACTAATTTGTTTGGATATACAGATTCCTCGACTCCGCTTCGCTCCGCTCGGAATGACAAGTTTTACTAGTTTTCGTTCAAGCATTAATTAGTGCCTGAACAAAAAGTCCTGTTTTTGTCATTTCGACCGAAGGGAGAAATCTGGTTAATCCACTAATTTATCTTGATATAAAGATTCCTTCCCGCAAGGTGGGACTTCGCTCTGCTCGGAATGACAGGTTTTACTAGTTTTCGTTCAGATACTAATTACACCGATTCCATCGCTCAGAACGATGGAATCGGTAACATCTTCCTAAAAAAACGGATTCGTCGCCTTTTCCATGCCGACGGTTGTTTCAGGTCCATGACCAGGATAGATTATTGTCTCATCTGGTAATGTAAAAATTTTGGTTTCCACTGAATTGATTAAAGTCTGGTAATCCCCCTTTGGCAAATCCGTCCTCCCAATTGATCCAGCAAAAATTAGATCTCCGACAAATAGCTTGTCCTCAACAAAATAAGTGACACTCCCGGGCGAATGTCCCGGGGTGTGGAGCACTTTTATCTTCAATTCCCCCAGGGTTATTTCTTAACCATCGACCAAAAGTCGGTCCGGTTTTGGCTTGCCAGGATTGGGAAGTCCAAACATCATTGCCTGGGCAAACAGACCTTTCAATAAAAATGTGTCTTCCTGGTGCATTAAAAATTCTGCATTGATTTCATTTTTCAATTTAGAAAGATGAGCCAGATGATCGACATGACCATGCGTAAGCAAAATGTATTTGATGTCAAGATTGTTTTCTTTAATAACGTTTAAAATAATTGGTGCATCATCCCCGGGATCGATCACTGCGCCAGCGTTAGTTTTTTCGCAGCCAATCAGATAACAATTGACGCCCAATGGTCCTGCGGTGATTGTCTCTAAAAACATAGTAGCAGTTTCCCTCATAAATAATAAAATTTAATGTCATTAAAAAAATGAATCATGAATATCGAACAAAGAATAATGAATGTTGAAGTGAAATTACAGCCTTCAACACTCTCGGTTCATTATTCGATATTCAATATTCCTTATTTCCCTTGCTTTTTATAAAAATCAAAAATAATTATTTAGTGTCTGTCCGGAAAATAACTTTACGACCGAAGGGAGAAATCTGTAAGTCCAATATTTTTGTAAAAATCAGATTCCTCACTTCGTTCGGAATGACAGCTTTTAAGAATAATTGATACTGTTCAGACAGACACTATTTAATCGAAACCATTACCCAAAGTAAAAATAACATCAACAACACCAGCAGCCAACTGCCGCCAAAGCCATACACATCCTGCCATGATGGTTTCAGGATTTCCCATTTTGTTCCAGGAAAGATTTTATCCTTCTCGAATTGTTCAGGATGATTATAAGCGTGTTCCAGGGCTTGTTCTTCTTCCTCTGGTGTTTTTTGAACCGGAGTGTGAATCTTGCCATAGAACCGATCCAGATCTTTTTTGGGTGCCATGGGGGTGAAATAGCTGATGATGAACAGCAGCACAAATGGAAATAGCGCATCAAATAAAAAGCGGGTCATAACTAATTGTGCTTTGGTAAATCTGGTAAAATCAATTCCAAACCAACTGAGCACCCAAATTTCTGCGTGAAATCTGCCCAATCCTTCTTTTCCTTTGCCTGGATCCTCTGGATCGATTAATGCAATTTTATCGAAAAATACCCCAGTGGGTTTGATGGTGTGATCTTTTTTAATAACCTGGCCAATTTTTGTAGCTCTACCAGCTTCTACATCTTCTTTCAAAGCGCCCGTATTTACCTCAACAACTTTTTGCTGTGTTTCTAATAAAAAGTGTTCATTATATTTTACTGAGTCCATGGTTTGAAATAAATTAGGTATAATTGCATAGATAATGAAACAGATAAAAACCTGAATAATAACTGCCCATTTCGTCAACCGCCGCCAGACAAAACCCAGCCAGATCGGGGCGCCAAAAATAGCTGGAATGGAAATAAAATATTTAAATAGATCAAGAAGATTGCCAACAAATAATGCTGTGCCAATTCCACCCAGCAGTGTGACAGCGATAACGATTCTTCCGATATTAATGTAGTGACGTTCAGATTTGCCCTGGACGAATGGTTGATAGAGATTTTTAATAAACAGGGCAGAATTTGTTACTGAACCCGCATCTAATGTGGACATGTTAGCTGCTAAAATTCCAGCAAGCATCAAGCCGATAGCGCCGGGAAAAAGCAATTTGTAGGTCATAAAACCCCAGATTTGATCGGGATCATGAAGCTGGTTGGCAAAAAGACCAATTGCAAGCAACCCTGCTAACGCCCAAAAGATCATTAAAAAACGTTTAAAAAACATGCCGCTGATCATACCAAAACGAGCCGTGTTTTCATCTTTTGCGGAACCTGCAGTTGCCATCATCGGTGCGCTGGCGACAATGGAGACAAGATTGGCGAGCGCCATGGCAAAAATTGTGTACCAGGCATATTCACTCGTCGACGCCGATCCAAACAATAGAAACATATAATCAGGGACTGCCGCGTGTAGCCCTGAAAATCCCCCGATTTTGCTCAAGGCAATGGGAATTAACAGAAATGAGAACGAGATGATAAGTATCCCCTGAATGGCATCGGTTATTGCGGCTGCTATAAATCCCCCTAACATTGTATAAATACCAACTATTATCGCGTAAATAAAATAGAAAAGGACTTCATTAACATAAGAAACAAAGGATTTTAGTTCTCCCTTTTTATTCCGCTCATTCAGTTCATTGTATTCTTCCTGTTCTTCCAGTGTTAATCCTTCATCTAATTTTTTTCCCAATTCTTGATATCTTTTAAACATTTCAACGCTCAGGGCTTCTTCTGCTGTTAATTGTTCAACCGGCTTGGGGGTCAGCGCCATCATGGTTTTGCCTGCAACCATGTACCCGACTCCGCCGCCAATAAATGCCATGAGTAATGTAAACACGGCATAAGCCCCGCCAAGAAACTGGCTTCGAAATCGTTCGGTAAAGAGATCCCCGATTGTAATTAATCGAACCCGGCGAAACAGCATGGTCGTGAACCAATAAAAAGGCGTGAGGAATAAAACCACGTACTGAATCCACATGCCGCCAATTCCCTGGCGATATATTTCTCTCGAAACTGCCATTGCCTGGTCAGCGTTAGTGGAATTTCCAAAATTAAGGAAAAATTGATAGAATTTACCCAGTTTACGACCAGCAATAAAAAAATCGCCAGTATCCTTCGTTCGATCAGCGGCCCTTTTGCCTAACCATAAAATGAAGGCAATGTACAGAATAATAATACTGAAATCAATAATATGCAAACCGAAAATATGCATCCGATCCCTCCTTGGAATATTTTGGATTTTAAAAACTTATCAAATAAATTCTATTTGCTATGATATTTATCCTGATTTATTTATTACCACAAAGACTCAAAGATATTAAGGATTCACAAAGTTCTTATTTTATTAAGATTAAATAATGGAGCTTGAATATCAAATCGAAAACTCAATATGTGTTTTGATTTAGTTTTATTATTTTGATTTTTAATTACTTAGTGTCTTCGTGGTTGAAATTTATGAATAAAACAAGCTATATAAGATAAGAGTTTTAATCTAAAATATTTTCAGTAATAATCAAGGATTTTTCTCAGGAATTAAAAAAAACTTGATTTTGACAAAAATTTTTTTTACTATTTATGAACTGTTAAAAAATGGAGGACTTAAACTAACGGAAATAAAATAATAGATATGATTATTGAAAGAATTCGAGAGACGGCGAAAGAGTTTTCATATAAGAGTGCGATTATATTTGATGGTCATCAGATAACATATTTACAGTTAGAGGGAATTACTAACAACTTAGCAAATGGATTAACAAGCGCTGGTATTAATGCGGGTGATCGTGTGGTGTTAATGATGCCCAATCTTCCGCATTTTGTTTTTAGCTACTATGCAATTTTAAAATTAGGTGCAACCGTCGTTCCGATAAATTATATGATGGAAGACGATGAGTTCAATGAGGTATTGGAAAAGATAAATCCCAGAGCAGTCATTTACTGGGAAAAATTTAGACATCATATTCACAATTATCTTGAAACTACCAGCGAACCGCCCATCGCAATCGTCTTAGGTGATAAAAAGTCATTCGATCATTCGGATCTGGTTAGTTTAATATCGCTATCTGAATCTGATTTTGAGCCTCACCACAGTGAGGCGGGGGATACTGCCTTGATTCAATTCACCTCAGGGGTGGCAGAACCGCCTAAAGGGATTGAATTGAGTTATGAGAACTTAATTTCCAGTATAGAGGGGTATACTAATTTCTTTCGTTTTAACAACTCCGATGTTTTTGGTATAATCCTTCCATTATTTTTTATTTTTAGTCAAAACGTCCTATTAAATAGTGCCTTGTTAAATGGAGGGACAGTTGTCCTCCATTCGAAAATCGATTATCACAAAATAGCACAATCCATTGATGAGCATCAAATTTCGGTTCTGGCTGGTTCTCCAAATTTTTATAATTTGCTTGCTGGTCTGGATCACAAATCGATTTCAGGTTCTTCTTTGAAGTTTTGTTTATCTTCCTGGCGACCACTCTCAATGGATTTAGAATCCAAATTTAAGCAAAGATTTGGGGTGCCGCTATTAGATAGTTATTCTATTACTGAAGCTTGTGGGATCGTTGCTGCTAATCACCCTTCTTTTGAGAAAAAAAATGGATCAGTTGGGTTAGTTTTACCCAATGTTGACATTCAGGTTCATGATGAACAGGGACATCCATTAGATCGCAACATGGTGGGGGAAGTAGCGATTCAGGGCAAAATGGTAATGAAGAATTACTGGAATAGCGCTGAACTAACCTCAGAGCGATTAATAAACGGATGGTATTACACTGGTGATTTAGGGAAACTAGACGAACAAGGTTATCTCTACCTTATAAATAAAAAAGCTGAAGTTATCGTTAAAAGTGGCTTCCCGATTTATACCCGAGAAATCGAACAAATTCTGTTGGCGCATCCAAAAGTAAACGAGGCAGTGGTGATAGCCATCCCTCATCCTGATCACAAAGAAGATGTTCAGGCTTGTATTGTTCTAAAGGAAAATGAAATGGCGACACCTGAAGAAATTATTGAATATTGTCGGGGGCAGGTGCCGGTTTACAAATGTCCCCAGATTGTGAAATTTTATCCTTCATTGCCGAGAACTAAAATGGGAAGGATTTTTAAGAGGAAGTTGCAAGAAAACGCTATTGAAATAATAAATTTGAATAAAATTTGACTTATGATTTATTGCAATTAAGGAGGCGTTACGTGAAAGAATACACAGTGGATAAGATCAGGAATGTGGTATTAGTTTCTCATGGAGGTGTTGGGAAGACCTCATTGGCTGAGGCAATGTTATTTTCGGCAGGTGAAACGAATCGATTGGGAACCATTGAAGATGGTACGACAGTGTCCGATTATACTCCCGATGAGATAGACCGCAAGATTTCGATTAGCACCTCAATGCTTCATCTCAATTGGAAGAATCACAAAATTAATATGTTAGATACACCAGGCTACTCGGATTTTATCGGTGAGGTAATCGGTGCACTTCAAGTTTGTGATGCTGCAATTATTTTGTTGAATGGTGTTGCTGGGATCGAGGTCGGTACAGAGTCAGTTTACCGAATTGCAGAAAAGAGGCAAATTCCGAGACTATTTTTTGTTAATCGATTGGATAAAGAACATGCCGATTTTAGCAAAGTTTTTAAGATGACTAAGGATCGCTTCGGGAATGCAGTGGTCGCATTACAATTTCCAGCAAACGAAGGTGAAGCGTTTGATAGCGTGGTTGATGTTGTTAAAATGAAAATGCTGAAGTTTGAGAAGAACAAATCAGGCAAATTTACCGAAGCGCCGATTCCAGATAGTCTGGTTGACCGCGCCGCCGAGCTTAAAAACACATTGATGGAAACGATTTCTGAGAATGACGAGGAATTATTGGATATCTATTGTGATGTGGGAGAATTGACAGATGAACAGTTAAAAGCAGGATTAAGAAATCAAATCATTGCTGGCAATATATTTCCCGTGGTTTGTGGCGCTGCCACAGTGAACATGGGGGTTCATCAGTTAGTAGATTTGATCGTGAATGGATGTCCATCACCAGCCGATCGTTCCCCCAGTGAAGGAATGAAGCCGGGTACCTCCGAAACTGTTACCAGAGAGGTCACTGTAGCTGCTCCATTATCAGCACTTGTGTTCAAAACGATTTCAGAAGCGCATGTGGGCGAGCTCTCTTTTTTCAGAGTATTTTCTGGTTCCATGAAAACTGGTAACGAAGTTCTCAATTCGAGCAAAAATTCCATTGAAAAGATCGGGCAAATTTTTTTGATGAATGGGAAGAACCGAAAAGAGATCGGTCAGGTCAATGTTGGAGATATTGGCGCCATTGTGAAATTGAAAAACACCGCGACGGGCAATACATTATGTGACAAAGGCAATCCAATTGTGCTACCTGAAATTAAATTCCCCGAGCCGGTCATTCGGGTCGCGGTCGAGCCAAAAACCAAGGGTGATGAGGAAAAGATTTCAACTGGATTACATACAATTCAGGATGAAGATCCCACCTTTAAGGTCGTTGTTGATCCTGAATTTAAGCAGACAATTCTTCATGGTCAGGGGGAATTGCACCTCGATATTATTATCAAGCGCTTAAAGGAGAAGTATGGCGTCGATGTAAACACTGTAGAACCGAAGATACCTTACCGTGAAACCATCAGGACGACGGCTGAAGGAGCACATAAGTATAAAAAACAATCTGGTGGTCGTGGACAATATGGTGATGTCTCTCTAAAATTAGAACCTCTTGCTCGTGGCGAGGGCTATGAGTTTATCGATGCCATCGTTGGCGGTGTGATTCCCAATAAATACATTCCTGCGGTAGAGAAGGGTGTAAAAGAAGCCATGGCAGGCGGAGTGATCGCAGGCTATCCTGTTGTAGATACCAAAGTCACATTGTTTTATGGTAGCTACCATTCAGTTGACTCTTCAGATATGGCATTTAAAATTGCTGGGTCGATGTGCTTCAAAAAGGTGTTCAAAGAATCAAAACCTGTTCTATTAGAACCGATTTATGATATTGAAGTTCAGGTGCCAGAAGAATTCATGGGCGATGTCATGGGAGATATTTCCAGCCGTCGCGGAAAGATTTTGGGTATGGATGCTGAAGGTCCATTTCAGGTCATAAAGGCGAAAGTACCGTTGGCAGAACTCTATAAATACTCGACTTCCTTACGTTCTCTAACACAAGGTAGAGGCGTACACAGGCGAAGATTTTCACATTATGAAGAAGTGCCAAAAGATTTTGCAGATAAAATTATCACAGAAGCCGAGGCAGAAAAAGAAGGTTAAAGTTATATTCAACAAGGGGACAGGGAGCCAGCAAGGATTATACAGGGACCTGTTGAAAGCTTTTCTCTGTGAATTTGCTGTTATTTCCACTGCTTTATGTAGAGTATGAGATTCACTTTTATCTTTTTCCCTTAGTTAGTGCCTGAACGAAAAGTCCTGTTTTTGTCATTTCGAGCGAAGGGAGAAATCTGGTTAACTCACTAATATATCGGGATATAAAGATTCCTCGACTCCGCTTCGCTCCGTTCGGAATGACAGGTTTTACTAGTTTTCGTTCAGACACTAGTTATACTCAATTAGGTTTAATTTTTCAGTGTCAAATCGTTGATATACTGATTCCGTTGCTTGGAGCGATGGAATCAGTATGAAATTCTAACCCTTAATCCGTATATTTTTTTGAGATCAAATCCGAGATTTGCAAATATATTTTTTAAGTTTTAATCCATGCAAATGCTCCATTGAGCACCCGCCTTTGTCGTGATCCGTTAAATCCGCGTGCGATAAAAAATGTTAAAGGGCGAACGGAAATTTCCGCTTGCCCTTTATTATTCTATATAAAATAAAAATGAGGAATGAAATGGACATATTATGGGCCCCCTGGCGAATTGAATATATTAAACAAGCAAAAGAACCTGGATGTATATTTTGTATCAAACCGGCGGAAGATAAAGATAAAAAAAATCTTATCATCTATCGCGGTAAAACATCTTTTATTATCATGAATTTTTATCCCTACAACAACGGTCATCTCATGGTAGTCCCGTTTCGACATACCTCTGATATTTCCGATTTAACTGCTGATGAAAGATTTGAGATGATGGATTTATTAGCGCTATGTAAGGACGCGCTGATTAAAACGATGTCCCCTCATGGTTTTAATATTGGGATGAACCTGGGAGAAGTAGCTGGAGCAGGAGTGAAAGACCATCTGCATTTCCACATTGTTCCCCGCTGGAATGGTGATACCAATTTTATGCCGATTTGTGGATATACCAAAGTAGTTTCTGAAGGGCTTAATGAAACGTGGGAGAAATTGAACAAGGCTTTGGATGAAATGGGTATAAACGGAGTGGGATAAAATAAATTAACTTGTTCATTTTTGTCTCATTTCATATTTGTTAACTCAAATAATCAATATTACAATTCGACCAAACGAGTAATTTATTTAATTCACTATCTTAAATTAGGCTATTTTAACACTAACAAGTTATTATATCATCAATATTATTGATGAGCCAGTTTTTATATCTTTGGAAATCGTCAAAAAAAAAATAATAATTTTACGCAACTCACATCTTTTACTATTATATATAGCAATAAAACCTATATCACATAACAAATATAACGATGTGAAAAATTTATAGGGAATAATAGTAAATTTAATTAGACTGATCGAGAGGAGATGTCATGAAAGCTATTGTTAAGACCCTGGCACTATTATGTCTGATCTTATGGTTTCCAATTAAATCGCTGGCTCAAAATACGCCACCTGCAATAACAAGATGTGAAATTCTTCCCCAAAATGCAACACTCGATGATGATTTAACTTGTGATTATGACTATTATGATGCTGATGGTGATTTAGAAGATGTAGATCAGCGAACCGTTTACTGGAAAAGAAACGGCGTCTATCAAACCGAATTTCGCGATCAACTTACTGTACCAGCTTCTGCAACTGAAGATAATGAACTCTGGGAAGTAGAGTTACGGGTTCATGATGGTACCGATCCAAGTGAAATGGCTACTGCTTCGGTGAGTTTTGGTACACCAGAACCAAACACAAGGCCTGAAGCTAGAGATGTTCAAATTTTACCCAACAATCCTACCACTTCTGATGATTTAAATCTTTCCTACACCTACTATGATGAAGACGGTGATCCTGAGGATGAAAGTCAAAGAACTATATATTGGCAACGAAATGGCGAGTTTGCTACAGAATATCGTCATCAACTTACAATACCTTCCTCTGCCACTCAAAACGGTGAGACCTGGCAATGCGCTCTTGAAGTCCATGATGGTAAAGATGAGAGCCACCAGGAGTGGGCAGATCCTGTAACTATAGGCAATGGCAATACCCCGCCGCAAGCCACAGATTTGTCCCTTACACCAACTAATCCAGATGATAGTGATGATCTCATAGCAAGTTATACCTATAGTGATGCAGATGGTGATCTTGAAAGTGGTACAGAAATTCGTTGGTATAAAGATACGGTTTTGCAACCGGATTATAATGATCAATTATCAATACCGGCATCGGCTACATCAGGGGGAGAGGAATGGTATTTTACGGTTCGTCCAAGTGATGGAGAGGACTTTGGGGATTTGCAAACGTCTTCTACTGTAACAATTATCGGAGAACGTCCGTTGGCAAATTTTGATGCTGAACCTACTGTTGGCATAGCTATGCTAAGAGTACAATTTCAGAATCTTACAGAAGGTAATGTTTATGCCTATGAATGGTCATTTGGTGACGGAGAATATAGCGCAGCAGAGAATCCAGTGCATATCTATACTGAGCCTGGAACATACCGCGTCAGGTTAAGCGTCAATGGTTCTGGGGGGAGCCATTCGATAACTCGATATAAATTTATCACCGTCTATGAAGATTCTGCTGGATATCTAAATTTAAATTTTGTTGATGGAAGTACGGCTTACGAACAAGAACCGTGGGAAAATTCAATAGATGCTGATACCTGGGGTTGGGACGGTACTGCTACGGCTGGAGGTGATTCTGCCTGGGCTATTTTTGAATTTAAGAATCAGGGAATAAAAAGAATTGATCGCTTCCGTTTGATGAGCAATACTGGAGTAAGTTCACGATCTCGTTGGGTGAAAGAATTCAGAGTACAGGTGTCAACCTCTGGGACTTTACCGTCTGATTTTATTAGTGTTTTAGATACTGTAAAAGAAACTGGAGAGTGGGAAACATTCTATATAACTCCTATCGATGCAAAATATGTAAAATTAATTATCGATACACCTGACTCTGGATGGCGCCAGATTGGCGAATTCGAAGTCCGTGAACATGTTCCAGGTCCTTGTATGTTGAATATTACCGTAACACCGACCGAGGCCGGTAGTGTGATAAAAGATCCTGATCTTTCTGAATACGAATATGACCAGGAAGTAACTTTAACTGCTGTTCCTTCCAGTAATATGTATGTATTTGATTGTTGGAGTGGTGATATTAGTGGAAGTAATAACCCTGAATATTTGACAATGAAAGGTGAACATAATGTTACTGTCCATTTCAGGCTGAGTAATGAAACGGTAAGCATACCTGATACCATTAATGGTCCTAGCAGTGGATTTATAAATCAAAGTTTGACTTTCTCAACAAATGGCTCAACCTGTAATTTTGGACATGACGTAGAATATCAATTCAATTGGGATGATGGTTCGCTTTCAGCTTGGGGAAATGGGATAAAAAGTCATACTTATTCGGATTCTGGCACATATTATGTGACGTCACGGGCACGCTGCAAAGCAAATACAAATGTGATATCTGGATGGTCTGTAACTCATGCAGTAACGATCTCAACATGCAATGTCATAATTTCGATCAATCCATCTGGCGCAGGTAGTGTAATCAAAGATCCCGATAAATCTGGTTATGAATATGGTGATACCATTACTATTACAGCTACACCTGTTACTGGTTGGAAGTTTGCTGGTTGGTCTGGAGATCATGGTGGCAATAATAATCCTGCGGTAATATCTATAAAAAATAACATGTCTATCACTGCAAACTTCGAGCAAAAAACTTATACATTGACGACTTATGTTACACCGAGTGGAACGGGAAACATCATTAAAACGCCGGATAAAGATAGATATACACACGGAGAAGTTATTGTTTGTACAGCTATTGCTAATCCAGACAGTTCTTATAAATTCGACCATTGGTCTGGAGATATTGCTGATACAGTAAAAAGTGTCAGTTTAATTATGGATAGCGATAAAAATATAACAGCACACTTCTCCAGTTCAGCTACAAGTGTACCAGGTTTGGAAGCGTATGGGATTATTCCTTCAGAGTTTGCACTGATGCAGAATTATCCCAATCCGTTTAATCCTGAAACGATTATACGATATCAATTACCCAAATCGAGTCATGTAAATTTGGAAGTATTTAATATTCTTGGTGAACGAATTAGAACATTAGTGGACACTGAACAAAATGCTGGTTTTTACCATATAACATGGGATGGTAAAAATGATGCAGGAATGATTGCACCGTCTGGTATTTATTTTTATGCTCTAAGATATAATAATATTGTAAACTATAAAAAGGCTATATTTTTGAAATAGTCTCAAAATATGAGAAGATATTGAAGTAAATTGTATATCTTGAAAGGTTTTTCATAGTTATATCGGAAAGAAACCCCTTCAAAGGCTTGTGACCTTTGAAGGGGTGCGTTCGAGCGTTTCTTTGCAGCAAAACCGTGCAATCTCATTGCGTTAAAAAGAGATATTATAGAGATTGCTTTGTGATTCCACTTGTAGCAATGGCAATCTATTAAAAATCTTTGTAAAAAAAGCAAAGATTTGACTATATATGCAATGCTTATAAGCTAAAAATTATATCATAAACCTAAGAATCCTTTTATTGCTCATTATCGAGTCATAATAATTTAATGACCATTTATCAATCGAGTATAAAAATAGGTAGTTAAATTTTGTTTTTTTAATTCTCTTTTGCTAAACTCCATTCTAATCCTTCATATACTTATCATTATCTCTCTCGAATTAGCGCCCGTGACATAATATTTGAATAATGAAAGAGGAATTTTTTTAAGATAGTGTAGTTTCATATTTTTTAAGTTATTCCCTACTAAAAATTTAATAGGGACTAGACCATGTTCAGTATATTTTAAATTGACTTCCGCACATCAATATCAGATTACTATATTATTTTCAGATAATGAACTTTGATAGCTATTTAGTGTCTGTCTGGGAAATAAGTTTGTGTCATTTCGACCGAAGGGAGAAATCTGTAAGTCCAATATTTTCGTAAAAATCAGATTCCTCA
>SMTZ1_10005250_pt1 | contig 13014 bp, 12 predicted proteins | sample DeeMarSWOR136_30_FD_25667 | JGI IMG/M metagenome (IMG submission 25667) | reverse complement strand
ATTTTTAAGAGCTAGATCCCTTATAAGTGCATCAAGTTCGCCGCCCGGTGCCATCTTTATTTCCTCTCTTGTGGGCCGTTTTCCGATTATATGCAGACTAATTTTCCCCTCATTATCTAATTTACGTAATTCTCTCAAGACATGAAGACCAAAAAACCCAATCTCTTTTTGAATATTTGTTCGATATTCTACTTCTGCAACTACAATATTGGAGATGAAAACTTGTGGTTGTTCACCTAATTCTCCATCTTCAATAAGATCTAGAATCAAGCCATTAAAGATAACGCTAGTATCACATGCAAATTTATCTGGCATACTCACTTTCATCTATTTCTACATTATTTATAATTTGAAATTTATTTACACTATAATAAATTGGTTTACTTAATCTATCTACTGTTGCTACTATTAAATCTTTACGCGAACTTAAAGCAACTCTTGAAATTTTATCTAAGTCTTTTAATTCAATAGGATCCCCTTCAAACACTGGATAAATCAAGAATTTTGCAGAATCTTTCTCAACATCAGCCCCACGTTTATAAACACGAAAATCTATACCCTCGCCATACCCAGCTCTCACAATATATCCTCTTTTACGTAAATCCATGTAAATAATATACTTTTGCCATAATCTCTCATCAAATTGCGTAAAATATTCTAAAGCGCTCTCAAAGGTATATTGAGCTTTATTTTGGTCGTTATCCTCATAAAAGAGAATTCTTTGGCGCTCAATTAAAAGGAGTATCTCTATTGCCTCTAAGACTAATACTTCATTACCATTATCATCCTTCTCAATAGATCCTATATATGAATTCTCATAAAATTCTTCAATTCCTTTAGGATCTAAAATAATAACCTTATCGTTCTTGAGAATACCTTTAATTTGTACTTTTTCTAAATTATTTGACGACTTTTCTTCCATTCTTAAATATAATATTATCTTCTTTTTTTAAAGAATTTGACTATTAATAAGCTCTGATTAAATATTAAAAAGAATTATAGAATGGATGTTTACATTCTAGAAATAATAAAATCAACTAAATTTCCTAACTTTTTAACATTTTCATAAATTTTAGGCGCTTTTTCTTCCAAATATTTCTTGAAAACTTCCCAATTTTCCCTTTTTCCAGATGGAGCATCTGAAAGAATTTTCTTGAGTTCCTCAAAATCATTTGTAAAAATTAAGCTATTGTCCACTCTATTTGCTTTATCAGATAATAGAAAAATATAATAATCTTCTAACTCCCATGGATTCATAACATTTGGAGGTTTATTTCCATCACCAGCTTTAGATCCTCGTAACATTGGAGTATCCACCATAGTTGGAAGAACCATATTAAAACTAATATTTTCTTTCTTGTATTCTAATGCTAATGAATTTTGTAATCCTACAACAGCATATTTACTTGCTGTATAAGCCGCAAATTTCGGCATCGGATTAATAAAAGCTGCACTTCCTGTAATTATGAATCTTGATTTATTATCTTTATCATCTTTTTTCATATATGGATAAGCCGCTTTAAATGTATAAAACACTCCTGATATGTTCGTATTTATAATCTCAGAAAATTTGTTAGCATCAAATTCATGACTAACCCACATTCTTGAATAACCTGCATTAGCAATAACTCCATTAAATTGTCCGAATTCTTGATAAAAAGCTTTAAATGTGTTTTCTACTTCTTCATATTTCGTTATATCAGCACATTTAATCACAACTTTGACCCCTTTCCCCAGATCTTCAATTCTTTTCTTAGTTTCATCTAATTGTTCAAAAGTTCTGGCTATTAAGCCAATATTAGCCCCCTCTTTTGCACATGATATAGCTATTGCTCTTCCTATTCCTCTTCCTGAACCTGTAATAATAATATTTTTTCCTTTTAAAAGCATAATAAATTCAAAAATTTTTGAAATAAAAGATTTACTCTATTTTATGATAAATTAATTAATGAATATTCTACTTTTTATCTAAGTAATGAATGACTTGTTCCAAAAATTAGAATCTTATCTAAAGAATGCCAATAAAATTGTTTTTATGGGAATTGGAGAAGAAAAGTTAACTGATGATGGAGTTGGTCCTTTTATTATTAGTGAACTTCTAATATATTTTAAAATGGTAAATCCTCTTAAAGAAAAGTTCCTCTTTATAAACGCTGGAACTGATCCAGTGGCAAGAATTGAAGAAATCATAAATTTTAATCCTTCTCATTTAATTATTATAGATACCTGTACATTAAATAAGCCTCCTGGTACAGTGGCAATTATAGAACGAGGAGATATAAGTGAGTATGTGCCAATTTCATCCCATACAATTCCAATTCATATTGTTATTGATCTTATTTTAAAAAAAGTTCCAGATATGCAGGTAATAATGATTGGATTTGTTCCAGAAAGTCTTGAAGGTTTTAAAGATTTAAAATTATATGGAGGAGATGAGATCAATTTTGATGATTTAGGTAAAAACATTGATCTCCCTTTCTTTAAACTAAATTTAACCTATAAAATTCAAAAAGCTGCCTTACAAGTAATAGAGATTATAAAAAAATTGGTTAAAAAACTTGGCATATAGTTTTAAATGTAAGTATTAAATAATCGTTTATGTTAATATTTACATAATCAAAAAAATAACTAGAAAGCATGGCAGTTGTACCAATTTGGGACCCTTTAGAAAGATCTTTATGGGGGGTCGCTATAATCATTGCTCTATTATCTGCTTTTTATTTCATAAATAAAGGCGATAAAAGAAAAATTTTTAACGAAAAACTGATAATGTTCAGCCTTGCGAGTTTAATTCTTGGATTTGCATTTAGCTTAATATTTACTTTCTTTCAAGTTATTCAAATACCAGGAGAACTTGCTCTCTTTGATAGTAACACATTTATAGCAGTAACACCATTTCAAGAAAATGTACTCTATAAAATTTATGGAAGATTAAGCTACATTTCAATAAGTATAGGTTTTACTTTCTTTTTATTTGCTTTTGATATAATAGTAAAACGAACAAGATTCTTTTTTACTATAACTTATTTAATCTTGGTTTTAATTGAAATTATATTTTTTTCTAATCATAATTTAGTAAAAGCTATATTCAATTTTCCTATTATTCTTGGATTGTCACTTTTAGTTCCGCTTGTATTTTACTTATACACAAGATGGTCTCGTCTTGAATTTAAAGCTATTTCATCATTCTTATCATTTGGATTTCTTTTGTTTATAATATCTTTAAATCTTGCAAAGAGTGAACATAAAGAACTTGGCGTATATCCTCTAGCATTAAGCCCGCTTCTTTTAATCTTTGGGTGTTTCATCACTATACTCCCCACAATAATTAATCCTAAGTTTCTTTCTCGGGCTTTATTTTATTGGATTTTATATGCAATATTAACTATTCCTTTTTTAATAGCAATTATAATTATAAATATTCTTAATGGATTAAGAGCGATTTTTATAATTGAATTTTTTATTGCTTTTGTATATATATACACTTTATTTTTTTTCACTATAAGGAATATAAGGTCTGAAATAATTTTAGAGACTCAAAAAATCGATAAAGAAAAATCTCCACAGATTCTAGGAATTTTTGCTAGACCTCAAAAAGTTACTGAAGAAGAAGTAATATATCATAGGGAAAGGAAAATATGTTTAGTATGCAAAGGAAAATTACTAAGAGCAATATACCTTTGTCCAGAATGTGATGCACTCTATTGTACAAAATGTTCAGATGCTATAATCTCTCTAGAAAATGCTTGCTGGTCATGTCTTACACCAATTGATCCTTTAAAACCAGTGCAACTTAAAAAAAAGGAAGAAATAATAGAGCCCAAAATATCAAAAAAGGCTTTAAACAAAAATAAAATTCGCACTACTTTTTTTAAAAAATAAGAGAAGTTTTATTTATTTGGATCGGCCAATAATTTTTTAAACGGTCGTAAAAATTCTTGTTTTAAATTCATTTTATTTCTTACTTTATCAATTTTCATTAAAGGTATAAGCTTATCATTTAATTTTTTTGCTCTCTCATCATTTTGAGGAAATGTATCATAAACTCCATGAGTCTCGTAATATTCATGATCTGCTAAAAATACAAACCGATTTCTCCCATAAACATCGTCTCTAAAAATTTTCATTGCAGCCTCACCGAGGAAAGTAGGAGGTTTTATAAAATTTGCATTAGAAAAATCAATTGATTGCTTAGCAAAATTATGTAATAAAAGATCAATCTCACTAGAATCCCCAAACTCATCAGTAATAATACCTAAGAAATTTGAATCTTGATATTCTACATGTGCTTGCAATAATTCCCTAAGATTAGAAATTTGGCTTAGTGGGCCCGAAATAATGTAACCATATTGCTTATCAACTATAGTTGGAGTGTGATTATTAAAAAAAGCTCTATCGTATATCAATTTCCATCTTGAAGATAAAAATCTATCATTAATAATTCCACCAAAGATTAATACATCACATTTCATTACTTTATTTATCCAAAAATCTGTAAAACCATCTTTTTCTGTATAAATACATTCATGATTGTATCCACACTTAGTACAACCTATACAAGGTCCCTTTATGTCAAGATCATAAATATTTATTAATTCTATTTCATGCTTGAATGAGTCTTTAAAGCTTTTTACCATTTTCCCTAAATTAGTGTTATCACTTGTATCTTCTGAAATGACAAGTACCTTTTTATTTATATTATCAACCTTTTCTTTTTGGAAAACTAGTTTTGTTGGAATATAATCAAAATCACGATATTTTAATTCTTGGTATTGCTTTGAAGTCGGTAATCTATTGTCTATTGCCTCAAAAAACTTTTCTGCGAAAAATAACCATCTTGCTCTTCGTTTAGGATAAAATAAATCCCAGCTATCTGCTGCAAAAAATCCCACATATTTCATATTAAGGTCGTCACAAATAGAATGTATGTAATTTTGTGCGGTGTGGTCATAAAAATGAATTGATGTTGATAATACAGCGGTATACTTTCCTTTAAAAGCAGTGCTAACTTCCCTTTCAAAGATTAATTCAATAAATCTTTTATATTGAGAACACACAAGCATAACATAAACAGGAAAGCCCCATATTACACCATCTGAATTCTTTATCTCTTCAATAATTCCATTAAATCTCTCATTATCATCTTCTAACTTCTTTATACTCTGTGCCACGTTTAGGATTATGTATTCATGCTCAGGATGCTTCTTTTTGACATATAAGATGTACTGCATCGACACACTTTCATCTCCCTTAGGGCTACCATTTAAAATAACTAACTTCATCCTAATCTTCCCAACTAATTTAAAATAAACATTTCATTATTATTTATTTCAAAAATCTATTGGATTTTAATATTTCCTTTATTAAAGAATCCAAATTAAGAATAAAATAATAGATATCAAAACCAATAAGAAAATTAAACAAGCCCATGAAAATAATGCATTCTTAACAAAATTAACCTTAAATTCAACAGCTTCATGAGGACATAGTTCTGCACAGCAATAGCAGGTAATACAACGCTTTTTATTCCATTTAGGGATATTTCCTTTCTTAATCTCTTCAGGAGGGCTTATTGCGTTTGTTGGACAATTACTCCAGCATGTTGAGCACAATTTGCATTTTTTTCGGTTAAATTTAACTGTTGCTTTAAAAATTGTCTTTCCAACGTAATCTGCCAGCCATTTTGGTAATGGCATTGAAATTGGACGTAATTTTGGAGATTTAAATTTTCGGTAAACTGATTCAATTTTTTCTCCTAAAATTTCAATCCTATCCATATCCATCGTTCCAAGATTTTTCTGTACTGCTTTTTCTAAATATAAGATCTCAGAAGGATCAAAATCTATTATTTTACTTACGACTGTATCCAGTGCAACTCCGTCATAACCCGCTAAAATTAGATCCAATTTTACAACATCACCGCTACTAGGACCTTGACCTTCTTGGCATAGATATCCATCGATTATTGTTAATTGTGGATTAGAAACAGAATATATATCTGCTAATGCAGCAGTAAACCTTTCCAATCTTGGAAACTGAGCGTGAGTTTTAGCTTTATTAATACGTAAGATTGTTCCAAACATATTTTTTATGCAACAAGTAAGTATACATTGCCAATGAGTTTTTATTTTTGGTAAATTAATAATGAGATCCGCATCTTTTAACAATTTAGAGCTGGGAAATTCTTTTAATTCTATCGGATTAGGCACTCTATAAATTTCTCTCTCAGTACTTTCAAAAGGGATGCATTCAACTCCTTCTTGCTCACAAACATCCTTAATTCCACATTCTTTCATAGCTTTTTCAGTAACACCAAGTTTTTCTCCACCGCTTGATTCACACACATAAATTTTTAAAGGATTAAACTGCTTTAACCACTTTATTACTGATCGTACAACTTCGGGATGAGTAGTAACCGCTCTCTCTGGAGGCTTTCCCATTAAGATATTTGGTTTTAATAAAATTGTCATTTTTTCTTTATTCATTAATCTTTTTGCATCAATCATATCAAGTGAAGAAAACACTGCTGTTTCAATATTATCATTTTGTATCTTTTGAATTGCGATTTTAGTTTTTTCCATGCTAATCATTAGTCTTAGTAAATTGAATGAAATAATCTGATTTATAATATAACGATTTTGAATTTATACTAAAAGATATCTAAAATATGAATAAATTTCAATCAATTTAAAAGTTAGACTTATTGAAAGAATTAAAATAAGAAAAATTTTAAAAAAATAAGATTATTAATTTTGGTTTTCAACCACCTGCTTGAGTAGCCATTACAGTGATTACGTCTTTTTTTGGGTGGATTCCGATCTTAGCAAATTTTAATTGATCAGGTAAAACTTTTCCTTTGAATATAAATTGAATTGCTAAAATTGGATTTAATTTGTATTCCCTTTGAACTGTTTTCTTTATTTCAGCAATAGATTGATTAGGATCCACTTCTATAAGTTTAATTGCTTGGTCAGGAGGCACTCCTGTGAGCCTAAAACGATATTGTGTCATTATATTTCACTTTTATTTTTTAATACTGAATATTTTTACTTATATATTGCATAAAGATTTACTTAAATTCTCTGGTATTTTTCAATAAACTTTAGTCTAAAATGATTTAAATATTGCTAAAGACATCATTTTGAAATGTTATTGACTCATTTAGAAGCGAAAAGGTTCAGGAGGTGGTCCAGGAGGACCAGGTGGTTGTGGTGGTGGAAATGGGCTGGGTTGCGGGGATGGTCTGAAGGGAAGCCTACCTATTTTATTTTCAATTTGTGATATTCGTTCTTCTATTTTATCCAATCTTTTTTCAATTTCATTAATCCTTTCTATCAAATTTCGATTTTCTATTGACATTACTAACTAAATTTTCCTTAAATTATTTTTAATAATTTTGTTGTTTTTAAAAGATTTTTAATAAAAATCAAAATATTTCTTCCGAATTAATAATTAATAACTTTCTATTTATAGTTATCTGTATTTTGGTTAACTATCTCTTTTTTCTGATAAAATAACAAATTGATTTTTTGTTTAGCTTTGAAATTAACTTCAAAATATACTCTTTATCTAACTATTAACTAAAAAAGCTTTTTTAGTTCGAGTATAGGAAAAAAGTATAATTTTTTATATTAAAAATAATATATATCTTATTATGGAAAGCTGGAATATATCAAAAAAATTAAAGAGTGAATTATTAAAAAAATCTAGCAATATTGAAGATAATAGTAGGAGAATATTATTCATTCTTAGGAACCTAGGTCCTCAGAGATTTACTAATCTGATAAAATATTCAAACCTAAGTAGGTCTACAGTTTCAAAATATCTTAATATTCATAGAGAAAATGGAAATATTGAACAGAAACTGATTATAGATAAGGAAACCAAAAAACAATATCAAAATTATGTAATAACTGATAAAGGAATTGAAAAGTTAGGTGAAAAACCTTTAAAGATAAAAGATGATTTGTTTGTAATTAATGAATTAAAAGATAATGTAAGGAAGCTTGAGGATTTAATAGGTTTTTACAAAAAAATAAGTGTAGAAGACCCATTTATAATACATATCTTAAGAATTATATCAAAAATAGGAGATAATTTTTTTGAACTACAACAAGATAGGGATCTATATTTAGCACTTTTTTATATATTTTATAATTCAATTTTAGGCCAAGGTGCTTTAGCAAGGAAATATTGGCATTTTGACGACTCAAGTTCTCAAAAGTTTGCTGGTTATAAATTAAGTTTAGATCAATTTTGTGAGATTTATAATGTCTCTAAAGAAGCAATTAATTACTTAGCCAGAGTTAAATTGATAAAAAATGATTTCGGTTTCTATTTAATAAAGCGTGAAGATAGTGATTTTTATTTTCATGAGGAAGATTTACTGGGAACTACAACTTTTAGACTCATCAAAGATAGATTAATAGATGAGATAATCAATCTTCAGGAAGGAATTTATGATATAATATACGATTTAGATATCATGGCTAAGGAGATAACTAATCAATTAGAAGAAATGGGATTAATCTGGGATTCTATTAAAGAACGATTCCAATTATTAGTTTTAAACTTAATTGTTAAGAATTCAATAGAAATGGGTTTTTTAGATATAGAAAGAGAAAGATTGATGGAGGGGATTACACAATCACGAAAACTACTTCAATCAGAAGAAGGTAAATTATTGCGAGAAATTATTCTAGACAACTCAAAAATCAATCTGAATTTGAATATCCTTACTTTGACACAGAAAACGTAAATTATATTCTATTTTTTTTTAATTTATCAAATTCTAGAAAAAAATGATTTAAATATTAATTTTCTATAAAATTCATTTTTTTTTCTGACTGTAATTTTTTAAAAATTTAGAAAAATTGGAATTTATATTTATAGAACTATAATAATAGTTAGACAATAAATCCATAGGTTGTATTACCATAATTACTAAATCAATTTAGATATGTTAATATTTAGTATTTTATCATTTACAATAGTAATCCTTTCATCTCTTGTGTTGTATAATTACTACCCTACTAAAGTAAATGAATATAAGGTTAATGAATACATCAAATTGAAGCTAGAAGGTGGAAGAACATTAATTTATGTTAATAATCGTCCGTTTCGTCAGTGTATGTATCTATTATTAAATATACCCATCGATCGAATTGAAGAATATGACGAAATTAACTCTATTGATGAAGCTGCAGTAAAATTAGATTCGAAGATGGAACGCAATCATAGGATAATTCCTCCTGAAACAGAATTCTGGGGACACTGCTCTAATCTCCAAGCTTGGGCAGATAATGGTTATGATACTCGTATTTTACATCGTACTATGGCTTTTCCTTTATTAAAAGCGTTATCAGATGCCGGAGACCCCATAGCAAGGAGAAAGTTTAAGGAAGAAATAGCGATGAGATATGCTACTGGCCATCCTACTGTCGTTAGATTTTTAACACAAAATGGATATTTACACTATTTAACTGAACAGGAATTTGAAAGCATATTAATAGACATAGATTTTCCTAGCATTAATGAATTTGCGAGAAGAATTTCACCTCTTCTGAGAGACATAGAAAATCCAGATTCAAAAAGACAGATCAAATCATTAACTTCAAGATTTTTAAGAGAATTTCGTTTTTCTTACAAATATTTAATCTTATTAAAGTCAATAGAAAAAATTCCAGAAGAATTAAGACAAAAGTTTGTTGAATTGGTTATTAATCAATATAAGAACAATAGAAGTTTTCCAATTCTTAAATTTTTGAATAAAACGCAAGTAAATTTTGATAACATTGAAATTAAAACGGTAATATTTAATGAAAGATTAGTAGGAGTTCTTACAGATAAGAAGTTAAACTTATGTAATAAAATGATTGATAAGATTAAAAAAATTAAAGATATAGAAAAATTTTCTAGAGACGTAGAAGTATTAGACTTAAGTAATAATCGAATTTCTGAGATTAACGATCTAGACGGATTTGAGAATTTAAAGATACTAAATTTAAAAAACAATTATATAAAGAAAATTGAAAATCTCGAAACATTACAAAATTTAGAGGTAATTGATTTATCGGGAAACATAGATATCCAAGAAATTCCAGATAGTTTGAATGAGTTAAGCTCTCTTAAAAAGATTAAATTAACGGGATGTAGAATTAAAAGGTTTTCTAATTCTGTTTCGAGATATTTCTGGATGGGTCAGAACTTTAGATACTATTCGGAATATACTAAAAACGAAATCAATTATTATGAGAAGACACATAAATCTAAAGCCATTAATAGTGGAAGACTTTATAAAAACTTTGTAAAATGGTTGTTTAAAGTCCGTAAAATTATGAAGCAATTCAATTTTGATTATAATTTAATTGAGAAATTTGAAAAGAAAACTGCTATAAATGCATTATGGGCAGGAAAACCTACAAATACTTTTTTAAAATATATAGATGCTAGATATCAGAAAAAAATCACTTCTTTTTTTTAATGTAATTCTTATAGCTTTTTTTTTCCCCTAAATAACCTGAACCATGAGGGAAACCAAAAATACCTTGTTTAACCATAGGGGCATTAAATTTTCCTTTAGCCCAAGGAGCAGGGAACTTTTGAAAAATAGTTGATGCTATTAAAGCAAAGGTTTGTAATAATATAAATACAATATAATTATTCCACGTTATAAGAAATCCTAAACAAATCACTATATTAGGAATATGACATATAGCTGTTTTGATAATAATAGACTTTGGAGTGTCATGTTCAGGACTTACATAGACATCCCAAAAATAATCTTGGATAAAATATTGCCAGAGTCCCATGGAGATAAAACTAAATAAATATAATACCCAACCATTTATACCCGTCAACCTCCAAAGATGATAAAAAGAAAGAAGGATCCCTCCGGAACTAAATCCCCATATTACTCCGAATATGATCTCGGAACCAATATAATATTTTCGTTTGAAAGTAAGGGTCATTCGAGACCACAGAATCCAGTATGCGAGAAAAATATAGATAAAGCAGATTAAACAATATATAATCCAATAGGGATTTGTAATTTGCTCTATAGTAAATAAAGATTGAGCAAATATTTGTTCTAATGTCCCAGAAATTGCTATTATAATGTTACAAAATGAGAAATAGATAAATGCTCGTGTCCAAGCTGCTCCTGGCTCCCAAACATCAATAGCTAACCCTTTATATCTGATTATATAGACAATTATCATTACAATTGCAAAAATAATAAAAATAATGAGATAAAAATTTAGAAAGGTAAAAAATGCCATTCTTTTTGATTTCCTCTCTCATAGGGTTTAGAATTCTTCAAGAATAATCTAACATTTTTTCAATAGGTATCAATGCTTTTTCCGCGATATCTGAAGGAACTTTTACTTCAAAATTTTCATCGTTAGGATTTTCTAAGATATATTTAATTAATTCTAGATTGTGTTTCTTCATATTATAACATATAAGCTTTTCTTTTACGGGATAATATTTCTTTCCTGGAAAATCTTCTTTCATTCTTTCAAGTAAGCCAATTTCAGTACCAATGATAAATTCAACCTCATTTGAAGAGCTATTTCTTACTCTATTATACATTTGAGCAGTCGAACCTACAAAGTCTGATAATTCTCTTACTTCTCTTCTACATTCCGGATGAACCAGAAGTTTGGCATCTTTATGTGCTTTCTTTATCGATTTAACATCTTCAGCAGTAATTTGTGCGTGCACATAACAATTACCTTCGGGGGGCATTTTTATGGTTTTAATTCCAGATTTTTGTTCGGCATAATCAGCTAAATGAGCATCAGGTCCAAATAATACTTTATTTACATTAAATTCTTTACTTATTTTCTTAACTATATTAACTGCATTTGATGATGTACAACAAATGTCTGATTCAGCTTTTACTTCTGCAGTAGAGTTTACATATACAACAACAGGAATATTTTTATTTTTTATCTTAAATTCCTTAACCTTTTCTGCTGTAAGATAAGCAGCCATTGGACAACAAGATTCAGGATTTGGAATTAAAATTTTTTTATCTTGATTTAAGATTGATGCAGTTTCGGCCATAAAATCGACTCCTGCAAAAATAATATATTTGGATTTGGTTTCCTTTTTTGCTTTACGAGAAAGTCCAAGAGAATCTCCTAAATAATCAGCAATTTGTTGTATCTCAATAGGCTGATAATAATGAGCTAGAATTATTATATTCCGCTCTTTCTTTAAATCTAAAATTTCTTGTTGTAACTTATTTTTACCGGTAATTTTAATATCGCTCCTTTTAAATTATATTATATTTTTTTGCTATATCTAAAAAAGCTGAAGAAAAATGTTTTACTTGTCCCCAAGTGAGTCCATAGGTGTTAAACTTCATTTCTTTAGAAATTCCCGGAAGCAATCCTATTATACCCCTTTCCTTAAATTCTTCTCGAAGAAAAAATCCTTTACGGGGATGTGACTGAGCAATTTCCGCGAAACAATCTGTTTTTACATTAGTGAGGGGATGAACTTTTGGTAGTTTTCCCAAAATAGTTATCCCGTTAACATTTTCTATATTTTTTATTACAAAATTAGCTTTATTCGATTCTTCATCCACATATTCTTTTTGTGTTCTTTTCACAATTGTTGGAAAACTTGCCATTAGAGTAATTAACGGCGCTCCATAAACTGGAGGACAGCCCATTAGAGTACAAATTTTATTCGGAAATGATTTAGATGTTAAATTTCCTTGAATTTTAGAATTCACCATTATATCTTCATAGTAGTTTTCTTTAAACCCGAGAAGCCCAATTGGTCCAGAAGCAGACATTGATTTGTGGCCACTACATGCTATAAAATCAACCTTATCCTCTTTACAATTAATAGGTAATATTCCTCCGGAATATGCGGCATTTAGAACGAAAGGGATGTCATGATTTTGACAAATTTCTCCAATAGGACTTGGGTCATTTAGATTTCCATATTTATAATCAACATGAGTTAATAGAACTAATAAAGGTGTTTGACCTTCATCTT
>SMTZ1_10007028_pt1 | contig 13017 bp, 11 predicted proteins | sample DeeMarSWOR136_30_FD_25667 | JGI IMG/M metagenome (IMG submission 25667) | reverse complement strand
CATCTGGATGAATGTATTCAACAACCTCAATGTTTTGACGCGTTGGTCTCAAGTATTGACCGATAGTTAAAAAATCACAATTGACATTTCTTAAGTCTTTCATGGTTTGTAAAACTTCTTCTTTGATCTCTCCTAGACCCAGCATGAGTCCTGACTTGGTATACATTGTGGGGTCTATCTCTTTTGTCCACTCCAGTATTCTCAAGGAGGTTTGATAGTGAGCTTGTTGCCGCGCGGTCTTGTAAAGCCTGGAAACAGTTTCAAGATTATGCGCAAGAATATCAGGTTTTGTTTCAATTACAATTTTGAGATTTTCCTTTAATCCTCTCAAATCCGAAATGAGGACATCCGTGGTAGCCTCAGGGAGATGGTAATTTATCTGTCGGATAGTATCAGCAAATTGCTTCGCTCCTCCATCAGGTAGATCATCGCGCGTGACGGAGGTAATCACAACATGTTTGAGATTGAGCATCTTCGATGCCTGGGCCACATGTAGTGGTTCCTCTGGATCTACAGGAAGGGGAGTACCGTGCTTTACGGAGCAAAATCCACAATTACGTGTGCAGACATTTCCTAGTATCATGAAGGTGGCGGTTCCTTTGGAGAAACAGGTTCCAACATTGGGACAGATAGCACTTTCGCAGACAGTATGGAGGTTCAAGCTATCGAGCATTTTCTTCATATCGCTGAGGCACTTTTCACTAGGTCCTTTTACCTTTATCCAGGGTGGTTTTTTAGTTACTGTCATCTGATATCCTCAAGGGTAATCTTTCTGGTGCGGAAGTTAAAAATTTTTCCATAGTGTTGAATCACTTTTTGACGTACCTCTTTCTGGCTAATGGATTTTCTCAGGACTTTAGAAAGCGAGGTTACTTCTTTGTCTCTGATGCCACAGGGAATGAGTAAGGAGTAGTGGTTCATGTTGGGATTGATATTGAGTGAAAATCCATGCATGGTGATCCAGCTTGATTTAACGGAAATCCCGATGGCTGCTATTTTCTCATCTCCTACCCAGACACCTGGATGGGTTTTGTCTCGACGAGATGAAATTCCATAGTCCATAAGAAGTTTAATTATCATCTCCTCAATACTACGGATATAGTTATGAAGATCCTTACCATGTTTTTTAAGGTCCATAATGGGATATCCCACTAACTGTCCAGGTCCATGATATGTTATATCACCACCACGATTAGTTTTACAAATGGAGATCCCTTTCTCCTTCAATTCATCAGGGGAGGCTAGGATATTCTTTAACGTGTTCTTTCTGGTGATGGTAAAAACAGGAGGATGTTCTAATAAAATGAGGGTATCATTAATGGTGTTCTGAGAACGCATTTCCACCAGCCTTTTTTGCAGGTCAAAGGCTTGTTCATAGGATACGATATTCAGATCAAGAATCCAGGCTTCTCTTTTCATACAATAATATCCACATGCTCACTGATTCAGTGCTTTTTTAAAGAATTCCCCAGCCAGAAAAGAACTTCTCACAAAGCGACTAGAAAAAATAGCCTTAAACCCCATCTTTTCACCAATTTCTTTATACGACTCAAATTCTTCCTGACCCACGTGTCGAATGATGGGGTGATGATTGAAAGAAGGTCTGAGATACTGACCGATGGTCAAGAAGTCACAACCAACGTTTCTCAGTTCTCCCATAGTTACTATTACTTCTTCATAGTTCTCTCCAAGACCCACCATAAGTCCTGATTTGGTAAAACATTGTACTTGATACTCTTTAACACGTTTTAAGAGTCCCAGGGAGCGTTGGTAATCTGCCTGAGGTCTAACTTTTGGGTATAATCTAGGCACTGTTTCAAGGTTATGGTTTACCACTTCAGGTCTTTCACTAAGGATAGATTTTAGAGCATCTTCTGAATCCTTAAAATCAGGGATGAGGACTTCTATGGTGACTCCGAGATTTTCTTCTCTTACAATCTTTATAGTTTTCACGAATTGAGAAGCCCCTCCATCGGGAAGGTCATCTCTGGTTACTGAGGTGAGGACAACATGGTCTAGTTTCAGAATTTTTACTGCCTGGGAAATACGATAGGGCTCCTCTTCATCTACTGGTTGGGGGGATCCGTGTTTGACCGCACAAAAGCTACAGTTACGAGTACACCTATTTCCCAGAAGGAGAAAGGTCGCCGTTCCTTCAGCGAAGCATTTGCCCTGGTTGGGACACTGAGCACTTTCGCACACAGTATGGAGACGCAACTCCCCTAAAAGGTTTTCTGTTTTGAAGTAGATGGTAGGGTTACAAGAGCAGTGTAGAACCCACCGTTTATCCTTCTTTTTCATCGTGCGTCGTGTATCTTCGTGAGCTTCGTAGTTGTTCTTTTGTCGTTATTGTTGTTCTGCTTCGGTCTCAGTAAAAGTCTTATAGTCAGAGGCAGACATTAGTGAATCAAGCTCACCTGGATCTTTCAATTTAACCACAATCATCCAGCCTTCTCCATAGGGATCTTGATTGACCTTTTCAGGTTGGTCTGCTAAGTTGCCGTTAGTTTCTATTACTTCACCACTTACAGGAGTGATGAGGTCTAATGTTGCTTTAACTGACTCAATAGAGCCAAAGGGATTCATGCTAGTGACTTCTTTTCCTACTTCAGGCAGTTCCACAAAGACGATGTCGCTTAACTGTTCTTGGGCATAGAAGGTAATGCCAATCCTTCCATTTTCCCCTTCAACCTTTACCCAGCTATGGTTTTTGATGTACTTTAGATCCTCTGGAAACATGCTAACCTCCTTGTATTTAAATTAACTTTAAGACTTATATAAAACTTTTCACTTCATTCTTACATGCGAATTTAGGAGATCATAAATAGGATTCAAGGATTCGAGGGTTCAGGGATTTGAGTGATTTTTTTGAATCTACTACATAGTTTTCTCATACTATCTTTTATCCCCTTGAATCCTTAGATGCCATACTATGCTACCTGTGTCCCCATTTCTATATTGTTTTTGGTTACATATCGCCTATTAAGATTCCACTCACTGCTTTGGTATCTTTCCTTTAGCAATTGGTCCTTTAGTGCATATTCATAATCTGTAAGTTCTCCCTTGTGCAAGGTGATGCCTAAATGTTCTTCAAAACTTTCACGCATCAGTGTCTGGAGTTCATAGAAAGTTATTTTTTTAGCTAAATGTGAGTTGATTGAGGTAGTGGTAGAGCGTATCTCAGCTAACAATTCCTGCTTACTTTTCCATGAGAAGAGGACTTCAGCTAGCATTTCCGCATCGTGTTCTAACAGTATGGATCCATGCTGCAAGAATACCCCACCTCTTCTCTTTTGGGCACTCCCACAGATTTTCTTACCTTCAATGGTTATTTCATACCAGGAGGGAGATGAGAAACAACTGGCTGTTTTTTTGTGAAGGTGGGTAGAAGAGCTGTGCTTATCTCTAAATGTTACCCACTGTACATTGAGGTTGAGGGACTTAAGGGCACTGATTAAGCACTCGCTTATGGTCTTGTAAGTTTCAAGTATGTTGGTAGTAAAAGGGAGCGTTCCTTCAGGACAGATGAGAGAATAGGTGAGCTCTTTGTCATGAAGGACTGTCCTGCCACCGCTCAATCGCCTCACCACATCAATGCCTTGCCTCTCACAGGCTTTGAAATCTACGGTGTTTTCAGCCTTTTGGAAGTAACCCAACGATACTGCTGGAGGAGTCCACCCATAAAAACGGATGGTAGGTGGTAATTTTCCTTGTTGGCACCTTGTAAAGATAGCTTCGTCTATGGCCATGTTTTCATAGCCATTGGAAAAACTAGTATCGAGATATCGCCACGTCGATGTTGATAATTTTGAATTCATATCAAATAGAGATATTTTTGGTTTTTTAGTTAAGTGCCACTTTTTCCTTTTTAAATCCGAAATCCGAATATCGAAATCCTAAACAATCTCAAAATTCACCCCGTTAGATAGCCTAGATAATATGGCTAACTATTGATGTATAATTTTTATCTAACAGGGTGAAAATATCAAATGTTCAAAATGCAGTGTACTTTAAATCATTTCGTTTTGGATTTCCTGTTTTGTTCATTTGAATTTGTTTCGAGCTTCGGATTTAGAATTTCGAATTTTTAATTTGCTATATATTAAGAGGTTTGTAACTTTTTTCGTGCTATTTTTAATTTAACCGTCATTTGCCTGTTTACTAAAAACCCTGCCTTAAGAGGGCAGGATTTTTAAGTAATTTAAAAATAATAAATCTTTCTCCTTAAGGAGGGGAATGGACTATTTTTTCTTCGCTGGCATATTGATAGCCATTCCATCAACATCAAGGGCTGCTTCCATCAGACCTTCAGATAGAGTGGGGTGGGCATGGATGGTGTGGGCAAACTCTTCAAAGGTTGCTTCCATCTGAATGCCCAAGACAGCTTCTGCAATGAGTTCAGTTGCGTGGAGCCCCAACATATGAACGCCTACTACCTCTCCGTATTTCGTTTCTGCAATAACCTTTACCATTCCGGTAGTATCTCCTATGGTGAGGGCCCTTCCACTTGCAACCAAGGGGAATCTCCCTACTTTTATTTGACCATATTTTTCTTTCGCCTCTTTCTCAGTAAGCCCCACACCTGCCAACTCTGGTGAGGTATAGAGGCAGCGGGGAGCAGCGCGGTAGCTCATCTTTTTAGGTATGCCCAGTGCATTCTCAGCGGCACATTCTCCCTCGGCAGTTGCTACGTGAGCATACATCAAGCCACCGATTACGTCTCCAATGGCGTAGACGTGTGGGATGCTGGTTTCCATCCGCTCATTTACCACAATAGCACCATCTGTGGTTTTTATTCCTAGTTTCTCAATGCCGAGTCCCTCATAGTAGGGTTTCTGTTTTGAACCACAGAGAATCTTTTCTGCCACAACTTCTTTGTCTCCCGCACTATTGGCGTAGGTAAGGCTCACTGATCCATTTTTGGGTGCAATCTTTTTAACTTGTGCACTGGTGACGATAGTGATGCCGTCTTTGATCATCTGGTTGGAAAGGCCCTTTACCAGTTCAGCGTCTTCGTCAGGGAGGATTTGTGGTCCTGGCTCTATAATGGTTACTTGGGAACCCATAGCGTGAAAGATTTGAGCAAATTCCACTCCGAAAATGTGACTGCCAAGGATAGTGATAGACTTGGGAAGCTCTTTCAATGCTAGGACATCATCAGTGGTTATGACCCTTGATTCTTCAATACCAGGAATGGAGGGTTTTGAGGGAACAGAGCCTGTAGCAATAATGAGTCGGTCTGCTTTAATTTGTTCATTGGTTTCTTTTATAACTATAGTGTGGGCATCTGTTAGTGTGGCAGTGCCTTTGACGACCTTGATGGAGTTACTTTTTAGCAGTGAACCTACACCTACCACTAGCCTCCTTACAATTTTAGTCTTCTGCTGCATGGCCTTGGCGAAATCACATTTCACCTCCCCGGTGACAACACCAAAATCCTGAGCGGTCTTCATCTGAGTAAGGAAACGAGCAGATTGCAAAAGGGCCTTGGTGGGGATACACCCTCTATTGAGACAGGTGCCGCCCAGATCACGATTTTCTATGAGGGTAACCCGTGCACCGATTTGGGCAGCGCGAATAGCAGCGGGATATCCTCCAGGTCCTCCTCCAATAACCACCAAGTTTATTTTACTGGCGTCTATTGCAGCGGAAGCCGGTGTGGTCTTAGTAGCTGAAATTGATACCACCTTGGCTGGTTCTATTTGTGCTGCTGCAGCAGGTGCCGGTGCTGCGGCAGGGATGCCTGCCGCGACAATTTTATCATATTCTGCTTTATCAGCAGCAATAACCCCGATGAGTGCGGTAACCGGAACCTCTGATTCTATTGGTGAGACAATGTGAAGGATTCCAGTGGCAGGGGATTCTACATCATAGGTGATCTTTTCAGTTTCAACCATCAGTAGAATTTCTTTTTCCTCTACCTTTTCTCCTTCTTGTTTCTTCCACTCAACGATTTTACCTGTTTCCATGGTAAGGCCCAGTTTGGGCATAGTTACATCTACAGCCATCTTACAATACTCCCTTTCTCTATAGATTTCTTATTTTTTAAGCCAGTACCATCATGGGATTTTCAATAAAGACTTTTAGCGTTTGCATGAATTGACCTGCTTTTGCACCATCTATAGTTCGATGATCATAGGTTAACCCCACATTCATAATAGGTCTGATAACGATTTGACCATCAACTACCCAAGGTTTATCCATGATAGCCCCCACAGAAAGGATAGCGTTTTCTGGTTGGTTGATAATAGCGTAGAATTCTTCCAGCCCGTACATTCCCATAGTTGAGAGGGTAAAGGTACTGCCTTTCATATCATCTGGGGTGAGTTTACCGCTTCGGCCACGGTCGATAAGGCTCACTCTCTCCTGAGCGATTTCAATAATCGATTTCTTGTCAATGTTCCATATAACGGGTACAATCAGACCTTCTTGGAGAGCCATGGCCATTCCCATATGAATATCTTTTAGCCAGAGGTCTCCTTCTTCGGTGTAACGGGTGTTAATTACCGGGTGTTCTTTAATAGCACAGGCAGTGATTTTCATCATAATGTCAGTTATGGTAACGCGTACACCAGCTTTCTTCTCTGCATAGGGAAGGAGTTGTTTCCTGAAGCTCTGAATGGCAGAGGCATCAACATTATTAGACATATAAGCCTGTGCTGCCTCAACCTTGCTTTGAAGCATCTTCTGGGCGATAATTCTCCTCATTCCTGTAAATTTTACCAAGCGATCACCTTCACCAGGAGCAGTAGATGGTGCAGCAGCGGCTGGTGCCTGCTGAGCAGCAGGGGCTTTAGCCACTTTGGCTGCTGCGTGACGTTCTACGTCTTCTTTGATAATCCTTCCACCTGGACCTGATCCTTGAATCTGGGAAATAGCTAAACCCATCTCCTCTGCCATCTTTTTAGCTACAGGTGAAATCTTTATCTTTTCTGCACTGGCTGCTGTTGCCTCAAAGGCAAGGACATCCTTCTCGGTAATTCTTCCTTGAGGGCCTGTACCAGGAATAAGGCTTAAGTCTAAACCTTTTTCGTTAGCTAACCTTTTTGCTTGTGGAGAGGCTTTTATCCTTTCCCCAGGTGCCCGCATAGGTGCAGAAACAGTTCTACTGGTTGGTTGAGCTGCAGACGGTGATACTACAGCAGCTTCTGTCGCAGCTGGTGCTGCGGCAGGAACACCTTCAGCAACAATTTTATCATATTCGGCTTTATCAGCTGCGATTACCCCAATCAATTCTGTGACAGGAACCTCTGATTCTATCGGGGAGATGATGTGAAGGATTCCGGTGGCAGGGGATTCTACATCATAGGTGATCTTTTCAGTTTCGACCACCAGTAGCACTTCCTTTTCTTGAACCTGTTCACCCTCATTCTTTTTCCATTCAACGATTTTACCTGTTTCCATGGTAAGGCCCAGTTTGGGCATAGTTACATCTACAGCCATCTTACAGTACTCCCTTTCTTTTTAATGTTAAAGTTTAGTAATTGATGATCGTGGAGAAGAAAGCGAAGCAATCTCGTTTTGTAGTCGTGCGTGTGATTGTGTAGCATTTTTGAGAGATTGCTTCGGTTATCTTTGGCAACCACGTAGTGAGAGGCTATTTGTGTATGTCACGTCAACAGGCGATGAATCCCACTGTCCTTAAATGACAACTTTCTTTTGTTGTTCACTATTGCACAAAGACTTCTATGGCGTTATCCCATCATCTCCTTGGCTGACTTAACCACCTCGTCAACCTGTGGCATGTACGCTTCTTCCAGTGCAGGTTGAAAGGCTACATGGGTGAAGGGTGGACATACCCTTTTAATTGGTGCATCAAGATAGTCAAGTAAGTTCTCAGCGATATCAGCAGCAATCTCAGCACCAACGCCACAAATTTTGGTTGCCTCGTGTATAATAATCAATCTGTTGGTTTTCTTAACCGATTGGTAGATGGTTTCCATATCCAGAGGATTTACAGTTAAGAGATCAATCAATTCAGCATTGATTCCTTCTTGTGCGAGCTTATCTACAGCCTTTTGTGCCCTCTCAAGCATTCTGCCAATCGAAAGGATGGTTACATCAGTTCCTTCTTTCTTTACATCAGCCTTGCCAATAGGCACTATGTACTCATCAGTTGGAATTTCTCCTTTTATTCGGTAAGAGGTGAGGGGTTCAATATAGAGTACTGGATTATCGTCACGTATAGCGGCTTTAATCAGTCCCTTAGCATCATGGGAAGTTGCAGGCATTACTACCTTTAAACCCGGTGTGTGGGCATACCAGGCCTCTAAGGTGGAAGAGTGGTGAGGACCTGCCCCGTAGCCACCAGCGGTTAGGGTTCTCACTACCATGGGAAGTTTAATCTGACCCCCAAACATCCACCTCATCTTAGCTGCTTGGTTATAGAGCTGATCGGTACAAAGGGTGATGAAATTCATGAACATAATTTCACAGATAGGTCTTAGCCCCACAGATGCCGCTCCTATTGCCATACCAACGATCGCCCCCTCGCTGATGGGTGTATCCTGTACTCTTTCGGGACCGAATTCATCTAGGATACCCCTGGTAAGTCCAAAAGGACCTCCTACAGTGGCAACATCTTCCCCAAAGAGACAGACATTGGGATCCCTTCGCATCTCTTCTTTTATTCCCTCATTCACAGACCAGAGAAAATTAATTAGCTTTTTCTCACTCATATGCTCATCCTCCTTGTATTTAAGCATAAATGTCTTTAAAGATTTCTTCTACCTCTGGAATAGGACTTTTCCTCGCAAAGTTTGCAGCCTCTTCTACTCTTGCTTCAGCCTCTTCAGTGATTTTCTTGATCTCATCGTCAGTAATAAGGTTTTCCTTTTTTAAATGGGCCTCACATAGTTTAAGAGGTTCTCTTTTCATCCACTCTTCAAGTTCACCTTCAGGACGGTATTTACAAGGATCACCCTCGAAATGTCCATGCCATCTATAGGTTTTCCCTTCAATTAAGGTAGGGCCTTTACCCTCTCGGGCCTGTTTTAACGCCTTGCAAAAGGTTTCATAAACTTTAAAGACATCGTTCCCATCGATAGATTCTCCAGGGATTCCGTAGCCGAGGGCTCTATCAGAAATATTTTCTATAGGAGAGTGCCATTTAATGGAGGTCATCTGGGCATATAAGTTGTTATGGCATACAAAAATGGTGGGCAGTTTCATTACCGCAGCCATGTTGATGCCTTCATGGAAGGAACCTGTTCCGCACGCTCCATCTCCAAAGAAGACGACGGTAACTGCGTCTGTCTTCCGATACTTTTGGGCATAGGCAACACCTATGGCAATAGGGATACCCTGACCTACTACACCGTTGGAGCCCATACATCCTGATTCGATGTCAGCAAAGTGCATGGATCCTGCTCTTCCTCGGCAGCACCCATCTATACGACCAAAAAGTTCAGCCATCATGCGTTTCAAATCAGCACCCTTAACCACGCAGTGGCCATGACCTCGATGGGTGGTAAAGATGCAGTCATCTTTTCTCAGCGGCACAACAGTACCTGCACACATTGCTTCCTCGCCCAGGACGAGGTGGATAAATCCTGGCATTTCACCAGCAGCAAAGATCTTACTTGCGGCAGTCTCAAATGTTCTTATCAGCACCATTTTTTTATAAAGCTCTAATTTAATCTCTTTGCTAATCTTCATACATATACCTCCACGTTCTTTATTAAAAATAGTTATCTAATCAAGGATCACAATTTCAGCACTACCTTTTATACGATCTGTTCCTTTATCATTGGCTACAAAAGTGTTATGGACTAAGATATTCTCCTCCCTTCCGTTTTTTTCTATTTAACTCACAATGTGCTAGAAATAGTCTTTCCAGAGGTAGTCTTATGTCTACTTTAGTATTTTGATCTTGTGCCATCCTTTTTCATAGGGGGTCATGAAGAAGAGCTTTAACTTCATTTCACTCATAAGCCACTCGCCTTTGACCTTCCTATACTTATCATATTCCAGACCAGCTATCCATATACCGATACCACCTTTTAGAGTGCAGGCCTGCCAGAGATACCACTTCCCTGTGGCGGTTTTCCCATCTTTGTTGACTTTTATGGTAGGTTGGAGAAAGTAGTGAACGGCAAAGACAATGTTTTTGGCAACCGCCTCAAAGAATTTCTTGATTGCTGCCCGACCTTTGTGAACACCAAAATCCTTACCACCATCCCACACCGCATCTTGGGTGAAGAGCTTTACCGCCTTTGGTGGATTATATTTATCATCACACACGGCTGCATACCGCGCCTTTAGATTTTTTATCGCTTCAATATCCTCTAATACCTGTACTCTCTTTTCTAAGGTTTTTAATTCTTTTGCATTCATTGCTTCTCCCTCCTTACTGGTAATTCTTACTATTAATGAGACCCCTTTTTACACTGTAGCTCTAAGGTGGTCTGCTGCACTTAAAAAATGATCCTGGATACTGGTTGCTTGATGCTTGATAACACAAAATTGATATACTCCCCTATCCAGCATCCAGTATCTTATCCCCTTGAAGTCCACTATGTTCCATACCACAACAGGAGTGCCATTGCCACGCACTCGTCAAAAAAAGAGTTACTTCTTGGCAATTACAATCTGGTTTACCTTGTCTCCCTCACTTAAGGCTTTGGTCAGCGTGGCCTTAAACTTTTTATCTGCTTTCGCCTCCTTCAGCACCTGATCGATAAAGTCCTGATCCCTTTTGGTTAAGACCTTAAAGTAGCTGCACCCTTTCTTAAAGCCAAAGGCACCCATCACTTCAACATAGGGGTTGAGCGTGGAGCTGAGAGTGATACTTCCATTCTTCTTGCTCACCTTGTAGGGCATGTACTTCTTCTTTTCACAGTAGGTGAGGATATCAGCTATGGCTTTGGTAGTCGTGGGCTTTCCTGCCCAGAGATCAAGCCGGGCGTCTTTTACCCACAGAGGAGGAAAGATCCTCCAAAGATCAAGGTACACCTCTGTCGCCTTCTTGACACTTACCGCACTCTCCAGTCCTGCCCAGGCAAGATAGTCAGTGTAGAAGAAACCAAGAAAGGTGCTGGGACCCTGTTCCTCAAGGTTCCTCTTCTGCTTCCTTAAAATATAGAGCAGTGGTTCGGTGTTCCCCATCTCTTCCTCTATAAACCGGTTCTCAATGTCGTCTTCAAGCCCTACCTTCTTGGCTTCCTCAATGAGTTTTCGCAGATAGGTGTAGGTGAGATAGACTTCTTGACGATAGTAGTCGTTGCGTTGAAACCTGCTGTCGGCAGGGCCATAGGCAGGGTTGGCACACCAGAGCACATGTCCTACGTGCTCGTTAGGCCAGTCCCTCTTGATCTCGTAGAGGGCAGGCACTCCTGTGAAACAATACTGCACAATCTTCCCAAAGGTGGGAAGATCTTTTACCGCTTTTAATTCCAGAGCCTGCATCCCTCCCTGAAATGAGGCTACGGCAAGCGCCTCCCAGACAGTACCATAGGTTTCAAGTGCCTTATCAAATCCCAGGGCAGGCTTAAAGCTCTGCCAGATGTAGTAGACATGACCAAACATGGAGTGCAGTGCCGCAACCGAGAGGTCTTTTAAACTCATCTTGAGCTCTTTGGCATACTTTTGCGCAAGGGGAAGGAAGGGTGAAACGTTTTTATTTGCCATGGTCTTACTCCTTTCTTTAGGTTAAGGTTAAAGATTTACTACAGAGCACACAGAGAATATTTTATATTTCAATAAATTAGATAATTTTACCTTTCTTCGTCTCTGTGTTCTCATAGTAGCAGTCGTTTTATGCCAGCTTTTAATCTTTCTACATTAAAGGTAATCAACAAACCAACCTTCTTGTCCATAGCTCTTAAAGAGGTTAATAACTGAGCTTCATATATTTTGTTCAGTGCCTCCTCAGCCTTTAACTCCACAATGACCTGATTTTCTATCAGAAAATCTATTCTGTGTCTCCCGATACCCTTGCCTCTATACCTCAGCCCTACCTCTTTCTGGCTTTTATATTCAATACCTCTCAGTTCAAACTCATATTCTCATGCTTCCTCATATACATTCTCTAATAACCCAGGACCTAATGTTGAATGAACTTCAATTGCGCAAGAGATTATCTGCTCAGTTATATCTTTTAACGTAAATTCTTTTTGAGGACACAGAGCACTCCTCTGTACACTCTGTGGTTTCATACTTTTATTTTTTTCTCTTTTTGGTTTCAGGATCATATCCCAGGTACATATCAAAGAGGTCTGTTCTGCGGTCAGTTAAAGGATTATTGAACTCAGACCAGTGTCGGTAACGGGCCAACATGACATTGATTTCAGCCATCACAATTTCTGGTTTATCCGGAGAACCAGGACCAGCTGCAAAACCACCACCAGGATCAGTAATGCAGCTATTTCCAATGAAGGTACAATCTCTTTCTTCACCAACGCGGTCAGCACAAATGCTGAAACACGCATTCATTAAAGACATCTGCTGGGCTGAATAGGCAGCCGTTGGCTTTTCTTTGGTCTGGAGCGGATCGACTACCACCCAGTTTGTAGAATCACATATAATATCAGCCCCCTGGGCGACATAAATTCTAGTGACTTCAGGAAACCATATATCATAGCATATGCGGCAACCTATTTTGCCAAAGGGCAAGCTAAAAACCGGATACCCTAAATTGCCTGGTTCAAACCATAGTTTTTCCTCATTCCAGAGGTGGGTCTTTCGGTAGGTGCCTATATGGCCTTCAGCTCCTACCACCGCTACAGAATTATAGAGGCAGTTGCCTTCTCTCTCAGTGATACCAGCACAGATATAGGCATCATATTTTTTTGCCATTTTGATCCATTCTTGAGTAGTGGGACCATCAGGGACAGGTTCGGCCATGGCAAAGGCCTCTTCTCGAGAATTGTAGATATACCCGGTATTAGAGAGCTCTGGCAGGACCATAAGTTTTGCTCCCTTTTTCCCTGCCTTTTCAATCAGTTTTAATCCTTCATTGACAGAATATGCTTTATTGCCAATGTGGGGCTCAAATTGAATGGCAGCAACCCTGACAAG
>SMTZ1_10005248_pt1 | contig 13018 bp, 22 predicted proteins | sample DeeMarSWOR136_30_FD_25667 | JGI IMG/M metagenome (IMG submission 25667) | reverse complement strand
GTGATGCTGAGAAGTGCACTATTAGGTATGGTGAAACAGCTAATGTTACTTGTACTTTTGCTGATGGATTGGTTGATAGAGAGGAAAACTTGAGGTTTGAGCTTGAGGCTCGTTTCAGTTTCTTAACTACACCTGAGTATCAAAGAACTGTGAGAGGGCAAATCTTTATTCCTGCTAAGTCTACGGAGGTGGACACTTCTTCTTATTATGGTGGAATGCTCTTTGCTCTTGGTATTGCGCTTATGATATTTTTTCTTTTATTCTGGGTGCTGCGCCAGATAAAGAGAATGCTGAGTATATGGATTTATAGCGGTTTTAAAGCCTTTGTTGTTTCATCCCTGATTTTGTTTATATTGGTAATTACTGTTCTAATTATGATTTCTGCTCCTTTCAATGGCTTGATCTTTGATTACTTTTCAGACGTGCCCATTGTTTTACTGGTATGTTTTGCCATATCCATACCTATAGGTATAGTGGCTGGTCTAATGTCACGTTACTGGAATAAGAGAAGAAGGAGATGAAAGTAAGGCTTCTTTTTGGTTTTTATAATCTTGTAGCAAAAAACAGAAAAAACTTTAAATATGAGGGCTTTTTCTGTTTAGTTTAAGTGAGGTTTTTAAAATGGGTGAACCAGCTGAGCAAATGGAAATTTTTCAGTTTGAATTGCTGAAAAAGATGGATAAGCTGCTTAAGATTCTTGAAGATATTAATTCTAATCTTGAGCATTTGAAGAAGAAATAAGGTTTTATGCTGATGCTATCAGTACACCTATCATAAATAATGACATTATTATTAATAGGACTCCAAAGAGTTTTCTCGTCGTTGCTTTTACTTCTTTCACTGAGAGCAACACAAAGCCTTCTACAAAGGGCATTAGGAATAAGAGGATTAGGGAGACAAACTCTGGTATGGTGTAAGCGAAGCGCTTGAATACTAACAGGTTAAAGAGTATAAAGTTGAGCATCCCTACTGCTAAAAGTATGATTCCTAGGATTTTTCTCTTCTTATCACTGAACTCCTTGGTTGCTAGGAATATTATTCCCAAGATAATGGAGAGGAGTAATGAGAATAAGAGAACTGCGCTGTAGATTATGATTCCTGAGTCTAACATTTTATGCTTTTAGTACTCCTACCATACTTATTATTATTGCTATTAAGAAGAATACTAGGATCAAACTGATTAGCATGGTTAGTGCTCCAAACACCAGATTTTTGTGTGTCCCGTATCTTATGTATCTTCTTAGGTGAAAGCTTCCTGTGTAGAAAGTATATATTAAGATACCTATAAAAGGCACTAATAAAAGGATTATTTCAGGCAATGTTTTTATAAAGCTTACCATATTATTTATTATTAAAAGAAGAGATATTTAAATTTTCTTAAAATTATACTTTGTATTGTTTCTCTAGCTCTGCTTCTAAGGCTTTTACCACTTCCTGTGTTCCATGATGCAGTTCTCTTAGGATTTCTCTGAGAGCACTCTTTGCCAGATCTGAGTTCTCTTTTAAGGCGTTTTCTGCTTTCTTTTTCTCTTCTTTTCCTTCTGCTTTTTTCTGCTCCCAATGCGCACTGCTATCCAACAATCCTTTTAGATCAGTGCAGCGGTTTTGGATTTCTTTTAGGATTCTTTGTAATTCCTTTATCTCATGTTTCTCCATCCTGGTCAAGTCTTTTTTAAAGAGTCTAAACATATTTCTCACCTATTTTTAACTTATCATATTTGTAATAGTTCTATTATTTAAATATTGTTGAAAAACAAAGAAAAACAAAAAAACTTTAATATTCAAACATGCATAGATAATATAAAAAGAGGTTAACTTGTTGGAATATGAGTAAAGAGCAGTCTAAGAGGGAGGATTCTGAAAAGAAGTTTGAAATAGAAGTGCCTAAGCCTCCTAAGAGACCTGTAGACATTCCTGAGCCTCCTGCTCCTCCTAAACCCAGGAAGCCTTCCAGGCTTGCTAATCTTTTTAAACTCCCTAAGAGTAAGCCAAAGCCTCCTAAGCCTGAAAAGCCTGTTAAGCCTCCTAAGGAAGCTGTTAAGCCTTCTATGCCTGAAAAGCCTGTTGAGTCGCCTAAAGAGCCAGCTGAAGAGCCTAAGCCAGTGCCTTCTGAAAAGCCTTCTGAACCCTCAAAGCCTTCTGCTCCTCCCAAATCTGAAGAACCACTCAAAGCTGAAAAACCTTCAAAGCCTCCTAAACCTCATAAGCATCATAGGTATCATTCCAAGCATAAAAAACCTTCAAAGCCTCCACAAGCATCAGAACCACCCGAACCCTCTACAAAGATTCCTGAAAAAAAACAAGCACCAGAACCTCCTGAGCAACCCCTTATTAAGAGGAAATGTGATTATCCTGGATGCAGGGAAAAAAAGGATTTAGAACAATGCCCTTTTTGCAGTGAGTACTTTTGCAACAAACACCTGACCCCTAAGAATCCTGACTTGTCTGATTTCAAGAAGAAGAGTAAATTATTTAGCAAGAAGAAAGTAGATGGTCATCCTTGTGCTGATTATATAAAACAGTTAGATGAGGAGAAGAAGAAGGAAAAAGAGGTGCTTGATAAGAAGATGTTCTCTCTTCTTAAAAAGAAGCTGAAAGGCAAGGAAAGAGAGGAACTTGACAGGCTTGTGATGAGCGCTGGTGCAGACAAGGAGTCTGAGGAAGAAGTTGAGTTTGATGAGAAAGAACTTGAAAAAAGATTCAAAAAAGAGAGGCGTAGGCAGAAGAAGCCTCGAGGTAAATCCCTGATTGTTAGTAGCGTTATAATCCTGGTTATTGTTATATCTTTCTTAATATATCTGGCTCTTTTTTACTCTGGAGAAACCACTGTCAATCAGACCAAAACTGTAATGGTGGATAAGACCTTGGTTGAGAGTGTGCCTGTTAATTTATCCTTTGAAAAATACTTTAATGACAGGAATCGTTATGATGGCAAAAAAGTGAATCTTACAGGCTATCTTGAGAATCGTTTGGAAGGGACTGAAAAAGTAGGTAAGTATGTTGATTACCTTGTTGATGATTTTAATAATAGAATAGTTCTGAAAAGCCTGGAGGAAAAGCATAAAAGGTTTATTGTTAAGAAAGAGATTACAAAAGAGGTGTTTATTGTCACTGGAACGCTTAACAGGATTTATAGTGGTTTTGAAATGACAGTTTTTGAGATTGTGCTCACAGAGAAACCTAAAATTGAGACAGAAAGAGTGGTAAGGGTTGAGGAAAATATTACTGTGCCTGTGAGCAAGCCCCTTTTAAACCTCTCAATATTAGAGAAGATAAGGAATGTGTTTCAGGGTTAAGGAGGAGTTTTATGAATAAAACAATCATTGTTTGGTTTATAACTCTTCTTATCCTTTTCTTTGTATTATATCTAATATTTCAGTTTATTAATTCAAGGTTTTAGGGTTAAAACAGAAAAACTTTAATATCTTAGATGATAATATATATTTTTATGAGAAAAATAATGGTTTTGTTATTGGTCTTATCGATTCTTATTACTAGCTGTTCACAGCTACAAGAAGAGATACCATTATATGAGCGAACAGGTGGAGAAGCAGAAGAAGCAGGAGAAGAAGGGCAGGAAGAAGGGGTTGAGGAACCAGAAGAGCAGGAGTTGAGCTGTGAGGAATGGGCCGAGAGCATGTTCCCTAGCAGCTGGGTTTTTTTGCAAGAGGTAACTCAGGACCCAATCTTAACCAAAGAAATTTTGGGGTTGCGTGAAGGTACTTGGAGTGATGGTGCTATGATTAGAGGGACTTCTTCTACTAAGATTCAGAAAGGCTCTGAGGCAGGCGAGAATATTAATTATTACTATTCAAAACCCATCTTTCCTGGATTAGATGAAGAGAAATATGGCTTCTTGTATTCTGAAAAGATAATTGATGATAAAGGCACTGTTCTTGGAGAGAATTCTTTCAAGATAAGGCCTGTGTTCAAGGTGTTCACTGATATTGTCAAGGATGAGGAGAACAAGTGGGGTGACCCTATCAAGATCAGGTATTTAACTGTTACTATTGTTGAACCTAATATTGTTAGTTGTGAGAGAGTGGATTAATGGGTTTTCTGCACAATACCAGAGCCACTGATAGTTGATTGCACATCAGCTCCTCCTTTGTAGAACACATCACCAGAGCCTGAAATAGTAACATTGAGATTTTCATCAGCATAGGCTTCTACATCTCCTGCGCCTGATATCACAATTTTTGTGTTATGTGTTATGAACTCAAAGGCTTTTAAGTTTCCATAGCCACTTGCAACGAACTCATGAACATCTGCTCTTCCTTTTAACCTGATATCACCTACACCAGATATTATGGTTCTAAGATTCCTGGCTTCTAGCATAAGATTAACAGTGCTGCTTCCACTTAGCAGGATATCGAGTTTCTGAGTATCAATTCTTTGCTCACCAAATATATTTCCTATGCCGCTAACAGCTAGTTTCTCAATATCATTCATGGTTATATAGTAATTGATAGGCTTTTTATTGTTCAGGCAAGAATACTGGGGGTGTTCTATAATAAGCACATTGTTCTGCACATAGGTTTCTATAATCTCCATCAAGTTATCCTCTACTTCTAGGGTTAGTTCATGCTGATTAGCCTGGGACAGATATATATTTCCTTGGCCTCTTAGCTCAACCTTGGTGAAGAAAGGCACGTTTCTAGCTTCTCTTACTACATTACCAGAGCCTTCAAGGCAGACTTCAGGCCCTGATCTCATGTAATAAAGGCAACTGGTTGATATGAAGGCTAGCATTAAAACACTGGTTAGAATAATAATTTTTGTTCTCATAAAAATCACCCCTTAAAGAAATAGAGGCTGTTGAGGGTATTTAAAGTTTGTTGAAAAGTTAAAATATTACCTTCTTCAGGAAAACTTTATATAGAACTAAATTCTTCACAATGTAAGGAGGGTAAAGATGAGCAAGCAAAAAACAGGTCTTGTATTATTCTGGATTGGAATTGTTTATATGATATTAATGGCAGGTGTTTGCGGCTGGGGTGAGCCCTCTATTGTTGCTAGTCTGAGCCAGACCTTGGGCAGCTTTTTCTTCTTTTTATGGGGTTTTTCTGTTCCATTAGGAGCAGTACTCTCAGGTATTGGTTTAATGCTCATTGTAGAATCAAAAGCTTCTCGTATTGCGCTTTTTGGAGCAGGAGTACTGGTTTTAGTTGTAGTTCTTGAATTGTTTTTAAGAACCATGCTCTTAAGGACAGATATGCATTTTCCATGGTTCTTTGGCGCTGGCGGTGGTATTATATTACTATTATTTTTAGGAGTGGCGTGGTTCTGGTTAAAGAAGAGAAAGAATTTGAAAGGTGAAGCAGGAGTATCAGCTGATTATCAGTTAATAGGATATGTATTTTTTCTCATAACCTCATGGTATATGTGCGAAGCCTTTGGCGCAAGGTTTATAGCATCCCTGGAAACTTTCACACCTAAAAGTCCCATGAACATCATGATGTATCTATTATTAGGATGGCTGTTCATGTTTTTAAGCCAATATAAAGTAGCAAAACTAAAGAAGTAAAATGGCAAAGTGTCCTTACTGCAAACTAGAAGTGGATTTCAAGAATGTTGAGAGAGTGAAGAAAGGCGCAGGCATCCTTATGCAGGAGATAATGTATGTTTGCCCTCATTGTCAGAGTATTCTAGGTGTTAGCAGAGGAAAGTATACAGGGTGAGCTTGTTAAATGAATCATTCAGTCAAAACTGGTTTCAGCTTTGGCCTGACTTCAGGTATTATCACAACTCTTGGTTTAATGGTCGGACTGCATTCAGGCACTCATTCAAAACTGGTTGTTCTTGGAGGAATACTAACCATTGCAGTAGCTGATGCTTTTTCAGATGCTTTAGGAATACATATGTCTGAAGAGGCTGAGAACAAACACACACCAAAAGAAATTTGGATGTCTACTATCTCCACTTTTTTATTTAAGTTCATCTTTGCACTCACTTTTGTAATACCTGTGTTGTTATTTGTGCTTGACACAGCAATCATTGTGAGTGTTGTGTGGGGCTTAGCTGCTCTGAGTGTTCTGAGCTTTAACATTGCCAAGGATCAGAAAAAGAAGCCGTGGAAGGTTGTAGGAGAGCATCTCTTAATAGCGATAATAGTGATAATTATAACTCATTTCATAGGGGATTGGATAAGCAAGATGTTTGTGTAAGAAAATGATAATAAACTCTACCTCTTTCAAGTCAATAACAGTTGATGGCAAAGAGTATCCTTATGATATCTGGATATTTGCTGATGGAACTGTTAAGGAAAGGAACAGGAATCATGAGTTTACTTTAGAAGAGTTTGAAACAATTACCAAGGGAGGCCCTGAGGTATTAATTATTGGGACTGGGCAGTATGGTGTGGTTAAAATTAGTGAAGAGGTGTTTAAGGCTGCCAAAGAGAAGGCTATTGAGATAATCTATGATAAGACGCCTGAGGCGATTAAGAGGTTTAATGAGGTGCAAGGTAAAAAAATGGCTGCAGCCATACATACTACTTGCTAAGAAATCATATCTTGCCAGCAGCTGTTTCCAAATCCTTAAGAACATCTTTTTTCTTGTAATTCTCTATGCACTTTCTTTCATAGAAATAGTTAAGGATGGTTTTGACGCCTTTCTCTGTTAGATATATTCTTTCAACAGGACCGGTCTTTATTTTCTTGATGTCATAACTACTAACACCCATCTTGCTAAGCTTTTTAAAACTACCTAGCTGGTTCTTGTTAGGATAATAATGAGGCTTACTATACATCTGCAAGAGTCTTAGAATGATTTCTTTGGTGAAAAGATTATCATTAATAGCCTTTTCCCTGGCTATTCTTTGAGCCTCAGCAGCCTTTATCTCAAACATGTCAAATTGGTTACTAAGACCTCTCTTTTCTTTCTCCTCAATAATCTTATCCAGAGCCATGTACGAACCTCCTGAAAAGTAGGTATTATAGATTTTTATATAAATATTATGAAAAAAAAGAAATAACTTACAAGGCTTCTATTTCCACTCTTAATGTTTCAGCTGTGTGTTCGTAGTCAGAGTCTATTTTCTTTAATACATGCATCTGCTTATTTTGATGAGCTCTCTTTTTGCCTTCTTATTGCTTTTACTGTTACTGGTAGTTGGGAAACGCCTTTGAATGATAGTCTTAGATTAGTATAATCTTTTCTTGTGATACTATCCGGGTCTTTTAGTTTGGTCAGGGCTGTTTCCATGGCTTTCCAGCAGTCCTTTGGAATATCTGCCCAGTAATTATGTCTGAAGAGGTCTCGTATGCTTCCTATTATCCAGGTTGCATATTCTAGTCCCTTATCTTCTTGTATTGATCGCTCTAATTCTCCGAACTTGGTTGCTACTTCTTCTTCTAGTGGTGTTATTGTTTCTTTTCTATAGCTATCTGCGCCTTGTTTTGCTCTTTGAAAAACATTTAGGGCTTGTTTGTATTTGATTAGATAATCTTCTAACATTTTGAATTTGTTACCACTACATAGTTTATAAAGTTTTCGGATTATCTACAAGAGGAAGGAAAAAAAGCCTTTGAGGGCTTGGTTAATTACAAGATTATTTCTTTCTTAACGCTTTTACCCAAAGTTATTTCTAGAAAAGTAGCTTTCTTAAAAAAGATGAATCTTTTTTTACTTATTATGATTCTGTACTTGTTTTCAGGCAGTTCTGTTATAAAAGTATTCCTGCATTTTTCAGATATGAGAGGGCTATAATTGCCTTTAAGGTCATAGAATTCTAGTCTTAACAAATACTTTCTTATGCGTTCCTGCTTTTTATTAAAAACCTCTATTTCTAGTTCATGAAAAGGAACGTATTTTTTTATGGATTCTAATTCTTCATGGTCATAATCTTTTATAAAGAATTTGTGCTTATAATAAGCTTTTTTGAAATCCTTGGTTGCCTTTGTATCTGTGCTTCTTATTCTATCCATATCCTCTTTTGAATAAACAAATTCCTTAACACCGCCAGTAGAAACCCTTACACCTTTTGAGGAGTGTTCTTCACGAGGCATATACATAGAAGGTTTTTTATTTTATTTAAATATTCTTAAATTTGAGTCGCTGTGTTGAAAATGTAGGTTAGCATCAATTCGCGAGGGCATAAATAAACTTAACAGTCAAAGCAGAGTCGGGGGATGCCCCATCCGGGGGAACGGAGCCCTCAGAAGAAGACATAGAGCCCGAGCCGATGCTAACCCGAACGAACGTGAGATTTTCAACGCAGCCTAATTTGAGTTTGAGACTTATTTCTAACACATATTATCATTATAACCGACTATATTACCTGGTTTTATTCAGAACTTTTTTTTGCTACATTAACAGCTCTTGGACCTTTATCTCCTTTTTCAACATCAAAGGTTACAGGGTCATTATCATTTAAAACAACGCCTTCCTTTAATCCTGTTTGGTGTACAAAGTACTCCTTTCCGTCTTCTCCTGCAATAAATCCAAAGCCTCTCATTGCATTAAAAAACTTTACTTTTCCTTTCATTATCATTCCTCCGCTTAGGTACTATCAGAAAGAGCTTTAAAGTATAAAGTTTTCCGATGAATACAAATAACCCAGATGCCTTTATAAAGGCTTCTATTTTGAGGATGGATTAAGGCTTATTCTTTTTTTGAACTCTAAGAAAAACCCATTAATCTTTTAAAACAAAGCTTATTACCCTTTTCTAATGGTAAAGTATTATAATCCCTTGTTTCAGGCAGGTGCAAAAAAATTTGCTAGTTTTATCTTTAGTAGTTATTTTAAGATTAATATTTTTGGAAAGGAGAATATTCCTGATAAAGGAGGAGTTATTTTTTCATTTAACCATGTGCATGGCTTAGACCCTTTTATCATAGGAAGTAAGATAAAAAAACTAAATTATGCTCTTGCCAAGAAAGAGCTCTTTCTACCTGGTGTTAGGACCATCATGAGAATGCTAGGGGCTTATCCAGTGGATACCAAGCCGCATAAACAAAGGTATAAGGAGTTTACTCAGAACTATGGTCTTTTGATACCTAAAAAAAAGCATAAAGATTTTCTAAAAGAAATGAATCATTATCTATTAAAAGAAGAAAGACTGGAAGACTTATCATCTCTTGACCATAAGCTCTTCACAGAGTACTTGCTATGTAAACAAGGAAGCATAATCATTCATTTACCAGGCACCAGGGTTAGGAGTTATGAAAAAATAAAGAATCCAAAGAAAGGAGCAGCCTGGAAAGCCTTTGAAATGCTTGACAAGCATGACATGCATATTCCTATACTTCCAGGAGGGATAATGTATAGTGTTAATAATAAACTCTTACTAACCAGGAAGTATAATATGCCATTTAGAACCAGGGTTGACATAAGCTTTGGTAAACCAATAAAGGTAAAGCAATACTTTGAAGAGTATAAAAAGAATCCTAAAAAAGCAGTGGATGAGCTGACAGATTTGATTAATGAAGAAGTGAGTGCGCAGATAAGGAGAATAGAAAAATAAAATTTTTAAATGATAATAATTATAAATTAAATTATGGCTAGTAAAATTTATTACAAACTTATTGTTATATTATTATTAACCTCCCTAGTTGCATTGATTACCAATTTTTTTGTTGCACTATTCTCAACACCTATTGCTTCTTGCGATTGTTTCTGGAATAATATTCGTGGTCTTTTATCAACTCTGATAGCACTTGTATCTGGCTTTATTATGTTTATAACAATGTTTAAAGTGTACAAATTAAAGCAAAAACTACTAAAAAAATTTCTTCATTTCTTGATAGGATCCTGGGTGGTGAACCTAATATTAATGTGGATTTTATTTATTATATTCGGGAATATGTAGTGAAAAGAAAAAAGAAAAAAAATTTATTGTTTATGCTTACTCTTAGGATGCCAGTCAGGTATGCCATGGTCTGGGTCGCCGATTGGGTCTTTGTCTTCAATCATGTCGTCTTGGCTGTCTGAGATTCCATCACCATCATTGTCACCATCGATTATGTCTAGGAGTAAGTCTCCGTCAGTGTTCTCAAATAATGATTTGTCAACACCTTCCATAGCAACAACTCCATCTATTTGGCAGTCAAGAGCCCATGAGGCAGGGTCTTGGGTTACCCAGATATCATAAGTTCCCTGAGAGCACCCAAACTTGAATTCTCCGGTGTTACTTCCTGGTTTGCAATAAAGGATTTGGTTACAGTTGCAGCCATAAGTTGCTGTTAGGTCAATGTTTAAGCCATCGTAATGATTGGGTTTGAGTTCTTATGATGTGTTATATGTAACTAGGGTTTTTAATTAATATAAGAAATATCCTTAACAGGGCTTGTTACTATGCCATGCCTGTTCTTCTTTTTTACATCTTCTGGTGTTAGGCTTGCTACTATTATAAGCCCTGGTCTGATTTTTTGTCCATACTCCTTGATTAATTGGTCTAGTTGTTCTCTTAGTTCAGGTCTTGTAATGTCAAGGCAATCTAGAGCAGCCTCATAATATTTTTCTTCAAGACCTCCTATATGGTCTACTTGGGCTCCTTCGATACTCGGCCTACCCTTGAATTTTCCTTTCTTAGAAATCTTGTAAGTATTATGCTGAGTAATAAAAGAGCTGCCTAGATAATACTTTACATGCACAGGCCTGAGACTAGTGGTTGAAGGCATTTTTAATAAATAGAAGTGTTTTTGTTTATTTAAATGTTGCTGAGTTTGTGCTTATTCTTGCTCTATTACATCAACTACTCTGGGCAGGTCTTTGTAGCCTTTTTTTGGCTGGATTCTTAGGGTTAGGAATCTTTCTGCGCAGAAGTAGCGAGACCATTCTTCTTTTGGGTTTTGGCTGTTGTGTATCTCTGACATATATACCATGGGTATTAAGCCGTGTCCTAAGTGCCTGGAGTCTGCTAGATTTATTTTTTTATTATCTCTTATTATGTGCATTCCTAGGGCCAATCCTATGAATGATATGAACTTTTCTTCATCTAATAATTCACCTATGCCCATGAAGTGATAATTCTTTTTAGGACCTGATCTTAGGATTACTCCTTGGTTTATCTCTGTGTCTTGCTTTACTTTTTCTTTGATTAATTCTATTTTCTCTTTTTCATTCAAAAAGTCAAGGGTGTCATGCATGTCAAAGTCCACCATGGGTATGTGGGCGTGCTTGTACATGCTTTTAGGATAAGGTTTTCCAAGCATTACCTTTGAGATAAGTCCTGATAGTTCCAGGTCTGTTTTTTGAGTGCATGACAAGTCATCCAGGGTTATTCCTTTGGAAACATCAAGCCGGTGATAGGTGTCAGAGTGAAGCCTTGGTTTTGCACTCTCATAATATACAAGAGTTAAATCTTGTAATTCTGTTCTGATTTTTTTATTGTTTTGATATGCAAGCATTACTTGTTTTAGCTTTGCTTTTCTAAGAGGTCTGACTTCGCTTTTTAAAACCCAATCAAATTCAGGAAGCTCTGTGATTACTTCTAAGATGTTTTTTCCAATGAGATGAGTTAGGTTCATGATGAGCAGGGAAAAGAGGCAAGTTATATAAATATTCTTAAAAAATAGAAAAACTTTAATATACCTAAATCTTATTATCCCTAATGAGCACTTATTATCAGTATATGATTTCTGGAAGTCTTTACAGGTATATAGGTAATCCTCCACAGATCATTATGCTTCTTATGCATTACCATAAGGATGGTTTTGGGGGTAAAGTATCCTTTAGACTCTGATTTTAAAAGGCTTGAGCACCTAACCATCCCCTGCTCATTACCTGTCTCAAATCCTGAGCATATCATAAGAATAGAACTCACAGACAAAGTAACCTTAGAAGTTAATGTTAATGCTTGGATAGATATACAGATGCAGTTTTTAAACTATAAAAATCTGTTCAGAGGCAGTCTTTATAAGCTTGAGCCGAAAAAACCAGGCCTATTAGAAAACGGGTTTTTCTTCTTACCAGAAGAAGTTATGAGAGCAGGCAAGGAGTATGACTGGGACAAACATGCAAAGGAAGTAGGGGAATTGTTAAGACAAAGAGAGACCAGCCTAATAGAAATGGAACAAAAAGGTCATTTCTACAAAAAGCAAGAGATGAGGCATTGAAACAGGAAAATATATTGTTGTTAATTAAAGTTTAAGCTCTTTAAACACAAATAATTTATATCTTAATAATTTCCATTCTTATATAAGGCATTTTTTAAGCCTAGAGGAGTAATATGAGAGGGGAAATTGCTTATTTGGTAAAGGGGAGAAGCTTGTCTGATTTTACTGATGCAAAGGTAGTTGGGTATAAAATGCCTAAGAAAAAAAGTAGGAAGGAAATAATACATGAAGAGATAAAGAGAAAACAAGAAAAAGAAGAGAAAATCTATAAAACTAAGGAAGATTTAGAACAAAAATTGCCTAAAAAAAGAATTCCTGTTTCTTACCTGCTTAAACATGGAGACAAGATAGAGCTTGAATATGCACTTGAATACTATAAAAATGAGTTTCCATTGCTCAAATTTAATGCTACAGGTGAAATCTTAGATTCAGGAATAAAGCTCAAAAACCGTTACGAAGTATGGACGTTAATGCTTCCATTTCATATCTATAAAAATATAATATTCTTAAAAACAAAACTAACTTGTATTACAGGAGAAGATATATTAGAAAAAATAGAAGAGTATCCTAAATATTCAGAAATAATCAAAAAGTATATTACAAAATAAAAAGAAGAGTTCTATGATAAACAAAAAAGAGAGAATAGGAAAACATTAGTTTAAGTTCTCAAATCCTAATCATTACCTTTAAAAAACAATTAATATTCTTGACTTATAATGGAAAAAATCTTAGTCATAATAATAGGAGCCATCTTAATCATAATAATCTATTATCTAGGATACTTATTAGCTTTAAGAATCAAGAAGAAAGAGCATGAGCAGAAGAAAAGAGTACAAGTATGCCCGAGGTGTGGCTCTACCAAATGGCAGATGAGCGGGTTATGGACAGCGCCTTTTGGACCACCTCATCATATGTGTTCTGAGTGTGGGTACCAAGGAATATTTGCAGAGGTGGATAA
>SMTZ1_10013820_pt1 | contig 13020 bp, 13 predicted proteins | sample DeeMarSWOR136_30_FD_25667 | JGI IMG/M metagenome (IMG submission 25667) | reverse complement strand
CAGACATGGAAGACTGCGAGCAGCTGAACCTCCGCCGCCTCGAAGGCAGCTACCTCAAGTTCATCGTTGAGAACCACGCCGAGCTCAGCCTCCTCGAACACGTCGAGGATTGCACCACGTGCAGGGAAAACATCAAGATACTCGTAGAAACCGACGACAGTTCAACCGACTTCGGCGACCTCTTCCAGAGAGAAGCAGACGACTCGACTGCGCCCCAGTTCACCGACCACCGCGATGCCGAGGACTATATAGACGCCCGCATCCAGTGGAGGATAAACAGGCTCACGCGGCTCAACGAGAGCGCGGAGGCCGAGCTGGAGGACCTCCGTAGAAGGATCAACCCCTGATACCCAGCTTCTTCTCCAGGCCCTCTATGGCATGCTGGTAGTCGCTCCACATCCTGCCACTCGAGACGCCGCCGTCGACTACCAACGCGTGGCCGTTGACGAAGCTTGAGTCGTCGCTCGCCAACCAGAGAACGGCTTTAGCGATGTCATCTGGGTGCCCCGGCCGCCTGATGGGCTGGGCCCCCCTGAACGCCTCGGTTATCACGCCCAGCTTGCCGTCGGCCTCCCCGAGGGACACCCCCCTCGCACGGGCGATCATGGGGGTGGGTATGAACCCCGGGAGAACGCAGTTCACCCTCACGTTGTCCTCACCTAGCTCCATGGCCACCGACCTCGTGAGCTGGACCACCCCGGCCTTGGCGGCGCTGTAGACATGGTTCCCGTAGCCGGTTCTCACGGCGGCGACGCTCGCGGTGTTGATGATGCTGCCGCCCCCTTGGGCCCGCATAACCGGCGCGGCGTGCTTAACGCCGAGGAAGACGCCCCTGAGCAGCACGGCGACCGTCCTGTCGAACGCCTCTGCCGTGACGGACTCGATGGGGCCCACCGCACCAGCGATCCCCGCGTTGTTGAACATGCAGTCGAGGTGGCCATAAACGTCGACGGCGTGGGAGACCGCGGCCTCGACGTCCTCCTCCTGGGTAACGTCCGCGTGGACATACTCTGCGCCTAGCTCGGACGCCAGTCTCCCGCCCCGCTCGTCCTGAACGTCGGCGACCACGACCTCTGCGCCCTCGGCGGCGAAGAGCCTCACGGAAGCCTCCCCTATGCCAGAGGCGCCGCCTGTGATCACAGCAACCTTGTCGTCAAGCCTACCCATAACAACCATGGAATACTATGTAAAACAAGAATAAAACAGGGATGAAGAAAGGAGGCTACTACTCGGGATGCAGCTCCACGACCACCCAGGCCTCGACGCATATCCAGCCAGGGTGGTGAGCCGGCAGCGCCGCCCGCGCAGGCCTGCCCTCGTAGTCTCCCCATATCTCGATGAGGAGGTCCGTGAACCCGTTGAGCACTTTGGGCTGATCCATGAAGCCCTCCGCGCTGTTCACGAACCCCACGACCTGAAGCACCTGCTTGATCCTGTTGAGGCTGCCCAGTTGCTTCTTGAGCTGAGCCAGACAGTTCATGGCGGTCTCCCTCGCGCCCTGGTAGCCCTCCTCGATGGTTAGGTCCTTGCCGACCATGCCACGTTTCGTGGTGGTGAAGGGCCCCTGGCCACAGCTGAAGGCGATGTTGCCTGCCCACTTGGCTCCTATATAGTTTCCCTTGTACCCCGGGGCCTCCGGGAGCTTGATGCCGAGCTCCTTGATTCTCTCTTCGACGTTCATACAGGAGATAGAGGAGGCTACAGGATATAGGCTTTCGCAGACTCCGGGGTGCAAGAAGCCGCTTAAATAATGGTGGAGGCGCTCCTCGTTACGTTCCTCTGGTCGACCAGCTACATACTCACCAAGATAGGGCTCACAGAGATCAGCCCACTCGTGCTGGTCTCTCTCCGCTACGTCGTGGCGTCTCTCGTCCTCGTCCCCGTGGCGGTGCTGCGAGGTGAGCACAGGACGCTGGACCGGATGGCCGCCCTTAAACTGGTTTTCCTAGGGATAACGGGCTACTCAGTCGCGCAGGGACTGCAGTGCGTCGGATTATACCACCTCCCCGCTGTGACGGTGACGTTCATCCTCAACTTCACCCCAGTCATCGTCCTCATCCTGGGGCTCGCATTCATGAAGACCACGCCGACACCGCGGCAGGTATCCGGGATCGTCCTCGTGATCGCCGGCGCCTACATATACTTCGGCGGAGTTCCCGCCGACAGCCTCACCGGCGTGATCATAACCCTCGTCTCGGGGTTCGGGTGGGCCACGTACCTGGTTGCAGGCCGAGCCTTCTTCAAGCCGGGAGAGATAGGGCCCCTGGGATTATCGGCGTTCGCCATGGGGGCAGGCACCGTCTTCATAGTAGGCTCTGCCTGGATATACGAGGGCTTCACCGCGCTTAGCCCCGGCGGCTGGGGAATAGTGCTCTGGCTTGGGGTGGTGAACACCGCGGCAGCGTTCTTCCTGTGGAACCACGCGCTCCAGAGGGTGGAGGCCTTCGAGATCTCGATAATGCAGAACACTATGCTCATACAGATAGCGATACTCTCTGTGATCTTCCTAGGCGAGAGGCTCACAGCGTCGAAGATGCTCGGGATGGCGGCGGTCTTCGTCGGCGTCTTGATCGTTCAGCTCTCCGGCCTCAGAGGTGCGGGCAGAAGCTGAACTCCCGGTTCTCCATCAACGTGAAACCATACTCGGTAAGGCCGACGCGGCCATCAAGGAGCTCCACATAGTCCAGCGCTTCAAGGTAATCCATGTCTTCGCGCAGTCGCCCCGCGTCGATGAAATCCAGAGACCCCAATTCATCCATGCTCACCGCGCCTCCACCCGAAGCCCGGTGCCTGTAGAGCACCTCCATTATGAAGCGCCTGTTCTCGTCGGCTGAAGCGTCCACGGATATGCCTCACACCCGATGAATTATAGGATTTGCCGCTGCGTTACCACGCGGGCATCAGCAGAGTATATGACGTCGGTTCAGCCGTTTCATCGGCAAGTATAACCGAGGTACGAGGTTAGCCTCGATGGACTACGTGATATAGCTCGGCTTATCTTCGAAGGCCTAGGGCTTGGTTTCGCCGGTGTCGAAGATGCCGTGCCGGCGTAAGGCGGCTTGTACTACCTCCCTCACCATGTCGTCGTAGGTCTTGCCCGCGGCCAACCACATCATGGGGTAGAAGCTCAGCTCGTCCCGCACAACGTCGTAGTCGATGCCCGGCAGGGTATTCACCTCCAGGAAGTACAGCTCGCCGTCAACGTCCAGCCGGTAGTCTAGCCTAGCCCAGTCGCGGCAGCCCAGCGCCTTGAAGCTGGCCTTGGCGTGGGCCTCTATGCGTCCCCTAAGCTCGTCGTCGATCTTCGCGGGGCACTTGTAGTTGCTGCTGTCGTCGAAGATGCTCTTGGCCTTCTGGCCCAGAACCCTGCCCAGCTCGGGCGGGAACCCGCTGAAGTCCACCTCCAGCACCGGCAGCACCGTCGGCTCCTCGTCGCCGAGGAAGTTGCCCACGAGGCCGACGCTGAACTCCCTGCCGTCGATGAACCTCTCAACCAAAATGGGCTGCCTATAAGTCAGAAGCATCTCCTTGAGCTTCTCCCCGAAGGCACCATCGTCGTTCACCACGTTGTCCCAGTTGATTCCTATGCTGCTTCCCTCATGGCTCGGCTTCAGTATCAGCGGATAATCGAGGCCCTGTCGCATGGGCTCATGGGGGGCCGTGAACACTTGGAACGGCGATGTCTTGAGGCCGTGGTACTCGAGTATCATCTTGGTGGTCGGCTTGTCGAGGCCGATGGCGTTGGCCATTATCCCTGAGCCCACGTACGGGATGTCCAGCATCTCGCAGAAGGCCGGGATCTGGCTCTCCCTGCTCTCACCCCTCAAGCCCTCCGCCCTGCTGAACACGATGTCAGGCTTCTCGAGCCTCAGGTTCTCGTAGCAGTCCTCGTCCGCCTCGATCTGCAGGTACTCCCAGCCCGCCCTCTCAATGGCGTTCATGACGTGGTGGATGGTCTCCTCCGGCTCGAACTCGACGTTGAACTCGTCCTCTGCCACCCTAGTGTTACAGCAGAAGGCCACCCGCAGTCTAGGGAACGTCGCTCAGAACCTCCTTGTAGATGCTCACCGCCTGATTCTTGATGTGGCTGGGCAACGTTATGGCCTCCTGGATCTCGAAGAAGGTCTTGTACAGTTCATCCTCCCTGCCCTTGGCTTCGTCGAGGAACCTCTTCTCGAACTCCTCGACCAGGGGGCTCCTGTCGCCGTTCCTCCACGCCAGGTAGAAGGCGAAGAGCTGCTCGTCCCGGCCCCTGCCCGTGAGGGCATAGGTGTTGACGTCGCTTCCGCCGAAGAGGCTGAAGTAGTCGCGGCAGTCCTCGGTGAGCATGTTGCGGTCCAGACCCACATCCTTGGGGTCGAAACCAGACGCCTTAATGAGGAGGTACATCTTGCTGCAGACGCTGCAGTCCATGCACCATCGATGATCTCTGCCAGCCTCGGTCTCCACGAAGCAGCTCATGTGGTACCTAGACACCTCCGGGTACCTCTTGTAGAGAGTGTAGACCACGGCGATGTCGTTCAGGGGCTCGATGACGCTCATGGTGCGCACGCCGCCTCCGCTGAGCTGCCTGGTGATGAGGTCGATCTGGGTGGTCCAGATGTGGCACTGGTCGTACGCGGGGTAGCAGACGTAGCCTTCCCTGTCGTGGTAGTACTCGCCGCAGCTCTGCTCGTTGCCGAAGAGGATGTACCTGCTGCGGAACATGTGGGCGATGGGCAGTATCATCATGGCGTACTGGGTGCTCTGTAGGCCCCAGCCAAGCTCTGTCTTGCCGACGCCCAGCCTCACGTCCCGGAGGTTGCCCATGGTGTGCTCTATCTTCTGAAGCTCTACGCCGAACTCCTTCATGAAGCCCTTGGCCAGCTTGTCCTTGTGCTTCTCTTCGTAGAGTAGCACCGGTTCCACGATGTACGCCGCCTGAGGGTTCAGACCCAGCTCGCGGCACACAGCCCACGTAAGGAGGCTGTCCTTCCCAAAGCTGAGGCTCACCACGCTGGAGTCCTCACGGGTCTCGTCCTTGAAGGTGGGGAACTTTATCTCGTTGTCCTTGAACCTCATCTTCAGGTTCATGAACTCCTTTAGGAGCTCCGACGTGTACGTGCCGTCTACGTCGGCGCAGCTGGGCAAGTCCATGACGAGGTTCTGGAAGAAGTGAGTCTGGAAGAACGGTGGCGAAGTGTTGAACTTGATCTCGTGCTTCCTGAAGGTCAGTGGGAGGTGGACAGTCTCGGCGTACACAAGGTTGTCGAACAGGACGTCTTTGGCCTCCTGCGGATATGCCTGCCATATCTCGTCAGGATAGTTCAGGACGTACTTGGAGCCACGGAAGAGAATCTCGAATCCGTGGACTGTCTGCCTCGCGTTTATGCTTAGGCCATTCACTTGTTTCGGACCTACTATTCTAGATCGGTGACTTTAATTGATCGTAATATTTCTTTCTAAAAAGCAGAGGCCATGATAACTGGGCATGTTTACAGATAAGTATAAAGAAGCAGGCATTGGGGACACCGTTTTTACTCGTTCCAGAAACATCGAGAAATTGCTAGATTTCAGTAAACTCTGGCTCAAGTTCGAAGGCGGGAACCCCACCGGAACCATGAAGGACAGGGCCAGCTACGCAACCCTCCACCTAGCCAAGGAGAAGGAGTACGGCGAGATAGCCGTCGCCAGCTGTGGCAACTTCGGCGCTAGCGTGGTTCACCTCAGCAGGTACTTCGAGATCAAGCCCCACGTGTACATACCGGAGAAGTACCAGACGCCGCGAATCGCCGAGATGGAGAGACAGGGAGGCGTGATCCACCGAGCCCCCGGCACCTACGAGGAGCTGGTGGAGCTATGCGCACAGGAGGCAGAGAACAACGGGTGGTACAACGGCAACCCGGGCATAAAAGAGAACACCGAGGTGAGCCTGAAGGCCTACGAATCCATCTCACGGGAGATATTCGACGAGCTCGGCTACGCCCCAGACGCCGTCTCAGTCTCCACGAGCAACGGCACCTGCTTCAGCGGCATCCACCAAGGCTTCAGGAGGCTGAGGCGGCGGGGGCTCACCGACAAGATACCGGTCATGGTCTGCGCGAGCACAGACGGCGGAAACCCCATAGTGACCAGCTACAACAAGGGAAGAAGAAAGATCAGGGACCTAGCCCCCGATGGTATCGTGGAGACCCCGGTGAACGAGCCTATAGTAAACTGGAGGAGCCTCGACGGGCAACACGCGCTGGACGCCCTGTGGAACAGCGGCGGATACGCCGTGGGTATGGGGGACGAGGTGCTCACCGCGTTCAGCCAGCTGATCTTGAACGAGGAGGGACTCTCAGTGCTGCCGGCTTCCTCGGCGGCTCTGGCTGCGATGGCTGAATACGTCAAGGAAAAGGCCAGGCCCAAGGAGTCGACGTTCGTGGTGGTCCTGACCAGCAGAAACTACGGCTAACGGGGCTTCGACACCCAGAGCAGCGAAAAAAGAGCTTTTCAGCCCAAAAACGCCATGAATTAAGGCTTTTAAGTCGGGTGAAACAGCGGTTCCGGTTCTGAAACACCGCGTCCACGGGGTTCCTTATGGTATACTTACGCCTATGGGTCCAACGGTCAAAAATGAAGACGAGAACCAAAACCCTCCTGGTGATGGCCCTCATAGTGGCCTCGTTCCTCGCGGTGACGCCTGTCATGGCCGCCGCGGTGGACGAAACCTCCCCGCAGCCCGAGGCTTTTATTAATCGGGCTAAGCGCCTGCAGAGCATCCAGCAGTCCCTGAAGGCTAAGATACAGAGCAAACTTCAGCTGGCGCAGCCTGAGACCATTGAACTCGACGACCTCAGCGAGGACGAGATCGATGACAGGATCAGCGCCGCGGAGAACGCCCTGGCTGTAGAGAACGGCGACACGGCGAACCCGCTGTGGATCGCCCGCGTGTACGGCTCCTCGTGGCCATTGGGCGACGCGGACGTAGAGGAGAGCAACCTGGCGACCCCGATCGGCACGATGTTCGCGGCCACGAAGGTCAAGGCGACCGAGTACGGCGTAGTCTATGACATTGTCTGGGGCATAGTAGGCCACAACGGTGAACGCGTAGGCGTCAAGGGAGTGGCGGTCCTAGGCAGTGACGGAGTGTTCGTGATGAAGCTCCACGGAGAAGACCTGGATCTATGGGCCATCGGAAGGATAGGTAGAGCGAGGTTCGGCGTGAGGCTGGCCATGAAAGGCTACATGAGCCACGACGGAGACATGTATGGCTTCCACATGAGGGGCAGCGCCTACCCTATCGGCTGGGGCTGGAGGAACCCTCAGGTGCAGAGCACCGAGGCGCTGACTCCTAGCGTGAGCGCTAAAAACACGAGCGTCAAAGCAAGGAAGATGGCCTCAACCTCCTAAACCCCCTTTCTTTTTTTTCTCAATGCTTTTTAGGCTCTCTCACCTTCTCTGGTTAGCCCGGTGAAGCGGATGGCTTGGAGAGAGAAGTACGTCGGATGGTACAGGCTTGTGGAGGAGGAACTGGGCGAGCTGGTCCCTAGCCTCAGCGAGAGAGATGTCATGGAGAACGTGTCCACCGAAGACGAGTTGATCGTGCCCCTCGGAGAGACGGAGATGGACGACGATAAGCCGCTCCCGAGCCTCCACCTCCGGATCAGAGACCAGGGGCTAGAACTGGCCATAGTCTACGGGTCTAAGAAGAGCGTCGAACACCTGGAGAACGTCTACAGGGAGACCCACCGGGAGGAACATGATGGACTGTTCACCCTGCTCGGCGGACTCCACGTCGATTACGAGACCAAGCTCTACTCGAGGAGCGGGGAGGGCTCCGGCATGGAGCTAACGAGAAGATACCTGAGCTCAAGGATGGACGGCGACCTTCTCAGAAGGCTTCTGGATGAGGCTGACGAGCTGCGGAAGGGAGGGAGAAGGATAGTCAACAACCAGTCCGTGTACGTCAAGCCGCAATCCCCAGAGGTCCACCTGACCTCGGTCAGCAAGCCGCTGAACCAGGATGCGTTCACGGAGGCCCTGAGAGAGATGAGGCCGCTGATCGAGCTGCTGTCGGACATCAAGACCCGGCGTGAGGTAATAAGAGAGAGGCTGGCCAGACCGAGGAAGACGCGTAGCGTCTACAAAGAGTTCGTCGAAGCGTTGAACCAGGCCAGGGCCGAGGGACTTATCTCGGCTGAGCGGCGGCGGGAGCTCGATAGACGCTGGAGGCAGAGCGAGGAGGAGAGGGATAAGCTCCTTAGGGAGGTTCGGGCTCTACTCAGTCCACAGGACCACTAGTCTTCGCTCGCTCAACCGGGTTCATGCCTTTCTGATTCTATCGAGGCGGGAGGTAGAGCTTGGGCTGATTAAAACCCCACAGCCATGGACTCGAAGCCTGTCAACATCGAGTAGACGCCCCCGTGGAGCAGCCCCGTGTCCCTGTCCTTCACCACGGCTACCGGCCTGCCCCAGCTCTTGAGCTCGGGGTCGACCCAGTCGACGCCGTGGCCCATGGACTTCAGCCTGTCCCGGACGGCGGCCGGGTACCGGGAGTCGATGTAGACGGTCCCCGTCTCACGGGTCAGCCTCGGGGCGTCCACGGCGTCCTGGGCCCCCATGCCGTAGTCGACGACGTGGTGGATGACTTGGGCGACGGAGACCTGTATGTTCCTGCCGCCTGGCGCGCCGAGCACCATGAATGGCTCTCCCTCGTCGAGCAGCACGGTGGGGCAGACGTTCTGTATCCGCCGCTTACGGCCGTCGATGCTGTTGGCGTGGCCCGGCTCCGGGTCGAGGCCGTACATGGCGTTGTTCATCACTATGCCCGTGCCCGGTATCACGACGCCGCAGCCGAAGGAGTTGACGAGGGTCTGGTTGACGCAGACCATGTTCCCGGCCTTGTCGGCCACGGCTAACGCCGTCGTGCACTCCGGCTCGTGTGGCCACGGGTCCCCGGGCTCAACGGCTCCGGCCCTGTCAGGTGCGATCCTCTCCCGGAGCTTGGCTGCGTACTCCTTGGAGACGAGCCCCCTCTGTGGCACCTCGACGAAGCCCGGGTCGCCCATGTACCTGAACCTGTCGGCGAAGGCCAGGCCTACGCTCTCGGCGACGACGTGGAGGCGCTCAGGGCTCATGAAGCCCATGGAGGAGAAGTCGTAGCCCTCCATGATGTTGAGTATCTGCATCATCGTGGTCCCTGAGTGGGTCGGGTCGTACACCACGTCGAGGCCCCTGTAGCTCCCCGGGTCAGGCGTGTGTACGATGGGCTCGTACAGGGCCAGGTCTTCGAGGGTTATTAGGCCGCCGCCCCTCTCCATCTCGCCCGCGATGGCCTCCGCTATCCATCCCTTGTAGAAGGCGTCTCGCCCCTCCGCCGAGATCGCCTCAAGGCACTTGGCGAGCTCCTCGTTCACGAGGACGTGGGGCTCCGTCATCCCCCGGACGTAGGGCAGGTACGGGAACCGGCCCTCCCTGAGGTAGACCCGCCTCCACTCGTCGAAACCCCAGAACCCCTCCATGCGCCTGAAGATGTGGTCGGCGGTCCACCAGCCCACGGCGAAGCCCTCCCTCGCCACCTTGATGGCCGGGGCCATGACTTCCCCGAGGCTCATGGTGCCGTACCGCTCAAGAGCCGTCGTGAGGCCCGCGACGATGCCCGGCGTGGTGCAGGCCTTGTGTCCGACGACGTTGGCGTCGTCCTTCACCTTGTACCAGCCCATCCACCCCGGCTCGGTGACCTCCTCCACCTCGTACATGTCGGGGGTGCAGTTCATGGAAGGCCTGCCCACGTAGTCCACGATGACGTTCTCTCCGGACTCCAGGTGTATCGCCATGACGCCCTCCCCGCCTATGCCGTTCATGGCAGGCTCGACGACGCAGTCCATGAAGGCGGCTGCGACGGCCGCGTCCACCGCGTTCCCACCCTTCTTCATCACGCCGACGCCGGCCTCCCCTATGAGGGGATGCTTGGACGCCACCATCCCGTTCTCCGCGACGCAGTCGTGCCTACCGGCGCCCACCCAGCGCCTCTCTTGGTAAATGAATCCGTCAGAAACCATGGATGAGTATTGTAGCGAGGCTTTAAATAACCAGTGAAGCCCGCTGGGTAACCCTTGTATACTGGGAACGGCTTGATCAGGGTATGTCGGAGGATAAACTAGCAGAATTTCTTCAGAAGGGGAAAGACTGGGAGAAGGTGAAGACCACGGTCCCGGGGGTCTTCGTCATGAAGATGCCCGGCAGCAAGAACAGGCAGCCGAGTCTGTGCGTCGAGGTGAACCCCGTGGACGCCAGCGGCAGCCCAACGAAGCGCCGGGGCCTGATAATCCGGTCAGCCGAGGAGTACCTGGAGTTCAAGGACATAATGATGAACGAGAAGCTTGAGAGCCTCCTGGAGATGCTGGAGGACGTGAACCCGGAGACGGCGAAGCCGGGGAAGCCCAGCAGAGACGTCATAGAGATCTGACCCAAAACCATTTCATCGACGAGCCACACCCTCTGTCAAGGTGTAGCGTTTGGAGAGCCTTAAACAGCTTTTATTCAGCCTATTAGAGGTAGGGAGCCCCAGCGGCTTCGAGGAGCCCATGATGAGGAGGCTTGTAGAGGAGCTCAAGCCGCTCTGCGACGAGGTCTACGACACGCCCCGCGGGAACGTGGTGGGGGTCCAGAGGGGCACGGACCCCGAGGCCCCCAGCATAGCCCTCGCCGCCCACACAGACCAGGTGGGGTTCGTAGTCTCGAACGTGGACGACAGAGGTTTCATCAGGTTCAGGCGCATAGGCGGCGCCGTCACCCGGAGCATACAGGGCCACCAGGTTAGGCTTCTCACCGAGAAGGGCCCCGTAATGGGCGTCGTCGGCATCAAGCCGGGGCACATCACCAAACCTGAGGAAGCATACAAGGTTCCTCAGGTGGAGGAGATGTACATCGACATCGGAGCCGACAGCAAGGAGGAGGCGCATCAGCGCGGCGTCGAGATAGGAACCCCCATCGTCTGGAACACCGGGCCTGTGGAGCTGGGCAACAACTACGTGGCGACCGCTGCAGCCGACGACAGAGCCGGGCTGGCCGCCATGATAACCATAGCGAAAAGCCTCAGCGACAAGCCCATACCGGCGACGGTCTACTACGTCGGCACGGTCGAGGAGGAGATAGGGCTCAGAGGCGCCGAGGTGGCGGTACACGACCTGGACGTGGACATGGCGGTGGCCATCGACACGTGCCCAGCCGGCTACCAGCCAGACGTCAACATGATGGACCTATACTACGAGGTGGGTAAGGGCCCCGCCCTCCACATAGGCGAGCTGGGCTCAAGGACGCGGCTCGGGAGCCAGGTGCTGAGGAGGTGGCTGATAGGCGTCGCCGAGGAGAACGGCATACCGTACCAGACCGGCCTCATGCACGGGGGCACGGACGCGTCAGCGATGCAGCAGACGAGGGCTGGGATCGCCGCCTGCACCATCGGCGTTCCTAGGAGGTACAGCCACAGCCCAGTCGAGGTCCTCAGCCTCGAAGACCTCCACAACCTGACGGAGATCATGACCAGAGCCATCGAGGGCCTGACCAGGGGCTTCAACACCCACAGAATATAACACCCCCATCTTAATCCATGAGTTAGGGACACGGTCTCCCAGCGTGGCTAGGGTTATTACGTCGCCGTTCATCGATGCATACCATGCAGAGGCTTGAGCAGCGGGAACGTAGGCTACTATACGCAGCGCTAGCCCTGGCGGTCGTGGCCTCCGTGCTCCTCGCCCCGTCGCTTCTGCCCCGAGGCGGCTACGGCGACGTCACCGTCAAGGAGGCGAGGAGCCTCATAGAAGACAAACCGGATCTGGTGATACTCGACGTGAGGACGGTGTCGGAGTACGAGGACGGCCACATCGAGGGCGCCGTGAACATCCCCGTCCAGGAGCTGAGCGCCCGCCTTGGCGAGCTGTCGAGTGAAGACGAGCTGCTGGTTTACTGCCGGACGGGGAACAGGAGCGCGCAGGCCGTGGACATCCTGCGGGACGCCGGGTTCAAGAAGATATATCATATGGACGCAGGCATCACTGGTTGGATAGAGGCGGGCTACCCGGTGGCTTAGCCTCCAACAAGATTTTCTAGTACGTCTGTACAGTGTATGGGGAGAAACCATGAAGCTAGTAACTTTCAGGGTTCACACGGAGGACCGCGTGGGCGCCCTCACAGACAAAGGGGTCGTCGACCTCAACTCGGCGTACGCGCTGAAGCTCTTGGAGAAGATGAGCAGTGAGGCGGCGAGGAGGCACGCCGACGCAGCCATCCCCACGTGCATGGTGGGGTTCCTGGAGGGAGGCGAGGACTCGATGAAGGCTGCGAAGGCGGCCCTCAAGCACGCGGAGAAGCACCCGGACGCCGTCGGCCTCGACGAGGAGAAGATAGTGCTGTCGCTGGACGAGGCGAAGCTGCTGGCCCCCGTCCCGAGGCCGGGTAAGCTGTTCTGCGCCGCCGCGAACTTCTACGACCACGCCACGGAGCGGATAAAGGACCCGGAGGAGCGGAGCAAGGCCATCGAGAGGCTCAAGAGCCTGAAGCTGGACGTCCCCGACATGTTCCAGAAGCCCCCCACCCTGGTGGTGGGCCCCCGCGACCCCCTCATCAAGGTGGCGTACGACCACGTCGCCGGCTACACCATAATGATCGACGTCAGCGCCAGGGACCAGGGCTTCCCCCAGGACGTGGACTTCCCCATGTTCAAGAGGGACATCAACTGGACCAAGGGCAAGGGGATGGACAACGCCGCCCCCATGGGGCCGTGCATCGTGACAAGCGACGAGATCAAGGACCCGTACAACCCGCCTCTGAGGCTCAAGACCAGGGTCAGCGGCCAGGAGCGCCAGAACAACACCCTGGACAACATGATCGTCTGGATACCGAGGATCATAGAGTACCTGAGCAACGGCACGACCCTGATGCCGGGAGACATCATAGCCACAGGCACCGTGGCCGGCGTCGCCCACAGCTGGGGCCCCGAGGGCTTCCTCAAGGTCGGCGACGTCGTCGAGTGCGAGATCCAGCCCATAGGCGTCC
>SMTZ1_10005246_pt1 | contig 13021 bp, 10 predicted proteins | sample DeeMarSWOR136_30_FD_25667 | JGI IMG/M metagenome (IMG submission 25667) | reverse complement strand
AATTCGCCTAATTTTGAATAAACCTTTTTCTCTACCATTGATGCATTACCTCCATCCTACTTCTCGTTGATGCCCTGACTCACTCCAATCCACAGGATCCCTCAGTTTACTAAATAAATCTAAACGTCCCAACTCTTTTAATCGCTCAAAAATTAAGACCCAACCGCAGTCTTTTTCATAATTCCCTACTTCACACTTTCCTCTCACCATTCCTCCGCAAGGTCCATTCATCAGTGATTTTGCACAAGTAGTAATTGGGCAAATACCGCCCGTTTCGTTCAATAAGCAGTCCCCACAACCACGACATCGCATGTAAAAGCGACCTATTCTCTCAGTCATACCCATAAATTCTGTATTAGTGCCAATAAAAACGGGAATGTGTGGATATTTTCGTTCTAGAACTTTTATAATACTTGCAACTCCCAATCCACAACTTAAGGTCAAAATAGCATCGATATTCTTTAAATCTTCATCTATTTGCCGGAAATCTTTCATCATTACTCGATTATCGCAAACTTCATCAGGAACAATTGTAACAACGACATCAAATCCTTCCTTTTCCAATTTCTCAGCCATTTCTTTAGCTCCCTCTGTTCCACCAGTTTGGCACATCGCAGCACAACTACCGCAAGATACAAGTCCAATTTTTTTTACACCTCGTAAAGCGCCTAACAGTTCTTCAAATGGCTTTTTTGTGGTTATAATTGTCATTTTTTTTTTAATCCCCACCTAACTAATTTTAATTATATTCAATAATTATTGAAATTAATCATAGTATTTATTGTTTTGAATTATACAATGTAACATTTTCAAAAAGGAAAAGATTAAAAAGAAAAATTATAAAAATACGATGGAAAAAATTTTCTCAATATTAATAATATTTCTTTTTTTTTACCCGTGTATTATTGATAATTAAATATTTTCCTTATTTTTATCTAAAATTTTATGCAAAATTGATTTTTTAATAAATCCACAGCTTATCTTTAATAAAAGATATTTTTTCTCTTACTTTTTATTTTATTTTATTTTAGATATCATAAAGTATTCTTAAAATAAAATTTCAGAGAAGGTTTATGATTAAAGATACTCGTTTTTCTAATGAAGAAGGAAAGGTATTAATGCTTGGAAACGAGGCTCTCGTAAGGGGATGCCTTGAGGCAGGTGTTTCTTATGTTTCTCAGTATCCTGGCACTCCTACAAGTGATATTGGAGAATATTTTCAACAAATACTACAAAAAAATCCAGAAATAGCAGATACTTTAGTACATCAATGGGCTGTAAATGAAGCGGTTGCATCCTCATCATGTGCAGGTGCAGCATGGACAGGATGTAGAAGTTTTAATCCTATGAAGCATGTTGGATTAAATGTTGCAAGTGATGCTTTAAGTGTAATAGCTTTAAATGGTCCTAATCCAGGAGGGATGGTTATAAATGTAGGTTCCGATCCAGGATCGTTAGGGTCCCATCAAGAACAAAATGAACGCTTTTACTCGTGGATGTTTCATCTACCTACTTTAGAACCCCATACACCTCAGGAATGTAAGGATTGGATTAAAATTGCTTTTGATCTATCCGAAAGGTATGATTTAATTATCAATGTTCGGACATCAACTAGAAGTGCTCACTCTAGAGGATTTGTAGATTTGGCACCTTTAGTAAAGGGAAAAAAGAATGGTGAATTTATTCGCAATATCCCAAAATATAATTCATTACCACCACACGCAATTAATAATCATATTAGATTATATGAACGGATTGAAAAATTACGAGACGTAATTCCAAATTTAAGATTAAACAAAATTATTGCTGGAGATAATAAAATTGGTATTATAACAAGTGGAATGCCTTTTGGGTATACATTAGAAGCATTAAATCAATTATCATTAAATAATGTACCAGTATTAAAACTTGGGATGATATATCCACTAAATTATAAAGAAATATGTGAATTTCTTCAGGATCTTGATAAAGTAATTATTATTGAAGAATTAGAACCTTTTTTAGAAATGAAAATAGCAGAAATTGCTCATAACCATAAAATTAATGTAGAAGTTATTGGTCAACGATATTTCCAGAAATACAATGAATATTCAACTGGTTTAATCGCAAGAAGTTTAGCTGAAGTATTCAATACAAAATCTAGTCCACAGATGATGCACTCGATTGAATACTTTAATTCATACAAAGACAATATACCAAGTAGATTTCCTACCTTTTGCGCTGGTTGTCCTGAACGAGCTACATTATACTCAATTTTGAAAGCTACAAATCATTTAGAAAATACAGTAATATGTGGAGATATAGGTTGTTATGTAATGTCTTTTTTTCCACCACAACAATGTAGTGATCTGGTGATTTGTATGTCTGGTGGAATAAGTGCTGCTATAGGGATGTCTACAAAAACTGATCAGAAAATAATTGCTATGATTGGAGACTCCACATTTTTTCATACAGGATTAGCTCCTCTTGCAGAAGCAGTAGGTTATAACTCAAATTTGTTATTAATTATATTTGAAAATTCTTGGACGGCAATGACTGGCCATCAAAATGATGTTCTTCGTTTTTTATTAAATAAAGGATTTTCTATTGAAGAAATCTGCAAAGCGATAGGGGTTCCTTGGTTAAGAGTAGAAGATTCATATAATCCTAAAAAGCTTGTAAAATCTATTGAAGAAGCATTAGAAGCAAAGGGATTTAAGGTTATTATAATAAAAAGAGAATGTGGACTTCAAGCTCACCGATGGCGTATGGAACAAATTAGAGCACTAGAAAAAGAACGAAAAAGAGTACAAGACATCTCATATTTCATTGGTGGATGCCAATTGTGCTATGAATGTGCACGGGTTTTAAGTTGCCCTGCTATTAGAAGAATTGAGACAAATGGTATAGAAGAAATGCAAATTGACCAGGATAGGTGTATAAGGTGTGGAGTTTGTTATGAAATTTGCCCAAATGGCGCCATACATAAATCCATTATAAATTTATTTGGAGAAGAGGTGCCCTTCCGTGAAATTTAATGAAATTGAAATAATAATTATAAAGAAATGAGGTTTTTCAATTGTTTAAAGAAACAGGTATAATAAATATAGTAATAGCTGGAACCGCAGGACAAGGTGTTATTACGTTAAAGAGATTAATTGAATTTGCTGCGCAAAAAGCAGGAATAAAGCGAGCCTTTGGAAGTGAAATATAAAGCTTAAATCAAGCTCTTACATTTAATGCACGGGCTTGCTCAACGAGAAGGAGCTATTACTAGTCACATCAGATATCAAAAGGAGATTTTTGAAGATGAACGTAAAAATCTGCAATCATCTTTAATTTGTTACGGAGATGCTGATTTATATATTTGTTTTGAGCCCGTAGAAGCATTAAGGAGGGGAATATTCGCATCAACTAAAACTACCTTTGTTTTAAATTCAAGAACGATTCCAGGAATTATGATTACAGCTAATTTGGAGGAATATCCAACTTTAGAAAAAATCAAGGAAGTTTTACATGGATACTCTAATCAAGTTTTTTTTATGAATGCTACAAACTTATCTCTCGACTACTTCAATTCTAATCAATATGTAAATCTTATCATGTTAGGTTTCGCTATTCCAACAGGAAAAATCCCATTTATCGAGATTAAACATTATGAAGAAGTAATTAAGGAATGGCTTCGAGATCCAGATATTAATATTAAAGCATTACATTTGGGAATTGAAAAAGGGAAAGAAATTTTAAATGATCCTCCAAAATAAATTATATTTTTTGATAATAAACAAGAAAAGAAAAAGAAAAACTTTACTCTTTTTTTACTACATTTTCCTTTTTTATAATATATAGGTGTAAAACTATAGGTTATCTACTCTCTTGAATTAAGTTCTAATTAAACTATTATGAATTATTTTTAAATATAGTTTTTACAGAATCGTTAAAAATCTCAATAATTTTAAATATAACTAAATGATTAACCATTTTTGATCCAGAAATCCAATGTTAGCTAATTGATTCTTAGAAAATCAAAAATATTGGATTCTTCTTTGAATTTAAGAAATTATATTGATTATATCAATATATTCCCAAGAATTCCTATTCTTTTTTAAATTATATTTAATAATAGTATCAAAAGGTTTATTAGAAATTATTCAAGTTAATTTTTGGGCAAAATGTAAAAAAGAGACCCCAAGATGAAGGAAAAATTAAAATCATTAAATTATAAATCTCAAAAATCAGAAGATTCAGAGAAGAAATATCGTCTTATTGTACAAAATATTAATGATGCGATAACAATCTTTGGATTTAATGGAAAATGCTTGTATGCGTCACCTCAATTTTCAACATTAATTGGTAAAGGAGAAGTTAGATCAGTTTTTAAATTTATTAGACTGATTCATCCAGATGATTTTAAAGATTTAATGCGATTTTATACGGAAATTATGAAAAAAAAGGATATCCTGATGAAGGGAGAAATGGAATTTCGAGTGTTACATGATGAAGGGTACTATATATGGTTATCTTGTTTATCAAATAACTATTATAATGAAAATGGAGAAGTAATTGGATTCATAACATTAATAAGAGATATTAATGAACGAAAAAAAGAAGAAATCGAAATAAAAGAGTCGAGAAAAAGATATCGTGAGGGTATCCAAGAGAATTTTTTAAAAAATCTGTTTATACATAATTTTGCTAATATTCTTTCTATTATTAAAGGATCATTGGATCTTAGCCTAATCTATTTATCTAAGCCTAAATATCAAACCGCATTGGAAGAACATTTGAATATAATTAATGAACAGGTTGTTAGGGCTAAAAGGTTAATCATAAACATAAGAAAACTTTCAGACATGGAAGAAATTAAACCTATTATCCGACCTATCGAGATTATGTCATTTCTAAAAAATAACATTGATTATATCCATCGTAGTTTCCAACAAGGAAAGATTGATATCCAAATTGAATCGCTAGAAGACAAATACAATGTCTATGGAAATGATTTAATAAATGAATTATTCGAAAATTTATTCATAAATGCTATTAAATACAATGAGAATGAAGTTGTAGAAATTAAAGTAAAACTCTCAGAGGTACGGAAATATAAGAAAAAATATCTAAAAATAGAAATCATTGATAATGGAATTGGAATTCCTAATTCAAGGAAGAATACAATTTTTCAAGAAAATCAGAAGAAAGACAAACGTACTAAAGGAATGGGTATTGGCTTAACTCTTGTTAAGAGAATTATTGACAGCTATAATGGATATATTTGGGTTGAAAATGCTATTCCAGACGATTATACTAAAGGTAGCAATTTTATTGTATTAATTCCTCTAGTATAACATTTATAAGTAAACATAATCACATTTCTCTTTTTTGCTCATATAATTATAAGATAGATGTTTCTATAGCAATCAATTGCCTGAGTATATTTATATTAATTATTATCATATTATTTAATGTAGCGAGGATCTATATTCCAAGTAAATAAATTTCACAGTAACTTGCTTAATTAAGAAAAATAGTAGGTAATAGATATAGGATGTTTTTACATCATCTTTCCTATTATAAAATATTATTAGAATTATGGAGATTCCATAAAAATTGACCATAAAAGAAAAACCTAAAGAATATTCTCATATAGAAGAACTCGTCGTAGAAGGCAAACATGCAATAGCAATTCAACTAATTAATAAATTCAAGGAAAAAGGAGAATATAATCTACGTGATTATTTATTGTATAACCTCCTCGAATGTGAAATATTATTTCAACAAGGTTTATGGGAAGATATGTTCAAACTTGCTGAAGAAACATATAAAGAGAGTTTGGAATTGGGAGATGATTTTATTGCTATTGATGCATTATTTGAAATGGCAGAAGCCTTAATATGGCTCGGCGAACCAATAAAATATGAGCATATAATTAAGCAAGGAAACGATCTGCTGAAAATAAAAAACCAAAAACATTCTTTAGAGTACAAACAAAGAGAAGCTAAGCTATTTTATATTGAAGGTTTCTTTTGTGCATGGATTAAAAATGATGCCGATCAAGCTATGAAGAACCTTGAGCAAAGTATTACTTTATTTGAGAGCCTTAAAGATAAGGTAGGGCTTACTAAATCCCTTCTTATAAGCTCATTTGTATTTGGAACTTTAAAAGGGGAAGCTGACAATGCCATAAAGTTAACAGAACGATCGTTGGCACTCTCTGAAGAATGCAATAGCAAGTACTTAGTAGGATTTAGTCTTTTGATGATGGGGGTGAACTATGCTTTCTTTAAAGGAGATTACGATCATAGTATTAAATTTTTTGAGCAAGGTTTAATTAAATTTAAAGAACTCAACAATAAGTACAATATAGCAGTTACTTTTAGCTATATAGGTTCTGTATATATGAGTAAAGGCGATTTAGGTAAGGCTTTGGAATATGCAGAACTGGGTTTAGCTCTTGCCAAGGAGGTAAATAATAAGCTTCGAATCGCAGAAAATTTTGTTATTTTGGCTAGTATTTATAGTTTTAAAGGAGAAATTGATAGTTGCATTCGCTTTTATGAGCAAAGTTTAAAAATTTTTAAGGACATAGATTCAAAGGTTGGCATGGCAACTGTATTCAATAATTTGGCTGGTGTTAATAGAATTATAGGAGATGTAGAACGAGCACTCGAGTGTATAGAATCAAGTATTAAATTAAACAATGAAATAGGAAATTCATGGGCTGTAGCTAATAATTACGATTATCTAATTCAAATATTAATAGACAAAGGTGATGTTAGCCGAGCGCAAAAAGAGATAGAAAAACTAGAGCAATTAAAGAATCAAATAAATAATGAGCAAATTAATTTATTATATCTTTTTGATAAGGCATTGGTATTGAAAATCAGCTCTCGAATCCGCGATAGGGGCAAAGCTGAAGAGATTTTAAAACAAATTATTGAAGATGAGAGAGTTGAATATGGAATTACTGTAGAAGTCCTTTTTAACTTATGCGAATTGCTCCTAACTGAATTATCTATGACTAATGAATTAAAAGTATTGGAAGAGATAAATTCATACACTGCTCAGCTATTAGATATTGCTGAAAAGAGTAATTCTTTCATATTGTTCGCTGAAATTTACTTTTTAAAAGCTAAATTGGCTTTGTTAACATTAGATGTAAAAAATGCTCGCAGATTTTTAACCCAAGCTCAAAAAATTGCTGAAAGATTTACCCTTAATCAATTGGCTGCTAAAATTAAACTAGAACATAATAATTTGCGTGAACAACTAAGTATGTGGGAAAAAATAAAGAAAACCGATATATCCTTAGCAGAACGGATAAAATTAACCGGAGTCGACACACAAATGAAACAAATACTTCGTGAAAGTACCATAATATCGACTCAAATCACAAAAGAAAAAATTAAAGTTCATAGAGAACGGAAGGTCTGCTTAGTGTGTAAAGGTGAAATATTAGGTTATACCTATATCTGCCAATGTGATGCTGTTTATTGCCAAAATTGTGCTCAAGCCTTAACTGACTTAGAAAATGTATGTTGGGTATGTAATGCTCCCATTGATACCTCTAAACCTACTAAACCCTATAAAGAAGAAAAAATGGAAGAAACTGATACCACTAAATATAAATTTAAAAAATAAAAAATCCACATGCTAGAACAAAGGTTTCGTAAAAATTAAAAATTAAAAAAAAATATATGAACCAAAAAAATTATATTTGGTAGCAATTAGACGAAAGAGTAATATTTCAAAATCGCTTTATCGGTTTGAGAAATGATTTAGTATTAAGACCTGATGGTCAACAAATAGAACATGTTGTTATTGAGGGGAGAGATTTTGTTACAGTTATGTGCCAAACAATTGAAGGTAAAATTATTCTTGTAGATGCATATCCCTATCCATGGCAGATGAAAACAAAAACTACCGTCGGAGGCATGATCGATAAAGGTGAGAAACCTAAGGAAGCTGCAATAAGAGAAACAGAAGAGGAAACAGGTTATAAGGTGGAAAATATTACCTTCTTAGGAAAAACAAAAATATCCTTTCTTAACACAGTTTGGAATTATCTTTATTTTGCTATTGTGAAAAGAACTAATTCGGAACCTGTAGATCCAAATGAAATAATTTCAGTATATGAATACTCCGTTGATGAAATACATAAACTAATTAAAAATGGGGATATTGTCCATAGTTCAACTATGAATGCTTTTTTTCTTGCTAATTTCTATAATTTGATTAAGTAAATGAATTTATTATAATAATAACTATATTTATTCTTAAATAAAAATCTAAAAATAGGGTAAAAATAAATTTTATAAGGGAAAAACTTGCTTAGCTTCTCGCTCGTCAAAATCCAACTCGCGTAGCCGTATTCTGATTCTTCAAGGTGCAAACGAGTTTTTGAGGATTTCTACGATATTATCATGCAGCGCTTTTAAATTATCTTCAGCTGCTTGACGGTAGAAATCTCGCTCGGCAAAAACATTAAAAATAAAAATTAGAAAAAATATAATTGTAAAACTTTTTTGATTCAATCATCAAGATGTTTATAAAAGCGAAAAAATAGAATATTAGCATCAACTACTAATTCTTTTATCCTTCAAAATTTTTTTCACTCTCATCATACTTATAAGAAGACTAAAGTATCCACAACTGAGATTACGGTTTTTCCTATATTGATATTGTTCAGGATTGATATAACCTGGACGAGATTTTGGAGTCCATAATGCTGAGGGAGGAATTTTTTTAGGGCGATAAGAAATTTTAATCGCATGATACGGACAAGTTCGGATACAGGTAGCACAAAACATACAACGGTTGTAATTAATAAGATTAGGTATTTGTTGAATATCAATAGCTGCCATAGGGCATACCCTTTCACATGCACCACATTGATTGCATTTAGAAGTATCAAACCTAATTAGTCCAGCTGAAGATGATTGACCCTCTATAAAAAATCGATATAGATAATTTGTTAATTTAGGAAAACGAAAGCGCCCAAGACGTAAATCAATAAATTTATTATCTTCTGTTCTAAGCTTTTTGGCAAGTAAAGCACCAAAGTAATAACATCTATCAAGAATCTCACGAGCCCACCCAACAGGGTAATATTTATTATCAAAAAAAGGTTCGATTGTAGGTGTTGGAACTTCTAAAATCCCAATTGGCTCAAAATTCTTTTTCCGCAATAACCCCATCGCAATCTCCGCAGAATTGCACGTTAATCCTCCACTAGTATCAATTATAAATACTGGAGTTGTTTGTTTAATGAGTGGTAATTGGTATAACCAAATTAAAATTATACGAGGGATCATAAATTCATATATAGGAAAGGCAAGGCCAATGGCAGGATATGACTGACTTTCATTTGGAAATGGAAAATCTCGTACAGTTTTTATTCTAATTAGCTGAACAGACACTCCTTTATCTTGAAATCCACGTTGAACTAGTTGAGAGCAATATTTAGTGTTGCCTGACGCACTGAAATAATAAAGAGGGATCAAATTAAAATTAGCCTACAATTAATATTGAAAATTTTTAATTGAAATACTTATAATATAATTAATCAAGGTTATTTTATAAATTAATAACTATAAATTCATTATCAGCAATTTATTTTACTGAATTTCTTGTATTATTAATGTGGTTTTCAAGAAGTCTTTTATGGTGGATTTCAGAATAATGTGAGCAAATTTCGAAATCAACAATCCCTAAACCAGTAAAATCGTTAATTTTATCTTGAGAATCAAATAGTCAAAGTAGATAGAATTAATATTGTGATAAGAAATCTTCAATATTCTTTATGAAGTTCATTGTTCCTTTCTCTATTTGCGTAGTTAATGCATCTAAATCGCGAAAATCCGGATTGTCAACTAAAACATATTCTACGATAGAATCAATCCCTTTTATACTCGATGGAATGCTGTATTTATCCCACCCTTTTTCCCTAACTAAATCCCAGTATTCTTTCTGAACAGTTTTATTATATCCTCCCAGCCATACTTCAAACCTGAATTCCTCATGCAGAAATACAATCGCAATCTTCAATTTTCGATATTTCAATAAAGGTGGGCTGACAGCAAAATATGTCATGTCCATATATCCAAAATAAATACTACCTGACACAGTATAATTGGGATATTTATTTTTAAAATATGATCTCAATGATCCAAAATATTCCATTAATCCTCGATAAGCTTTCTGAATTGTCCCTTTCTTTAACTGGTTTCGATATTCAATTATACTATCATGAAATGATACCATATATACAAATTGTGTTCAATCTTTTTTATTTAATTGCATTAAATGATTTACACAAATTAACCGAGAGGTTAATGATGGGATACACTGAATTTTCATGCAGATCAGACGCTGAATTTTCCTTTCCAAAAGGTAAAGAAAAAATGACAAAATCGAATATATGAAGCACAATTTCTAACAATAGAAATTGTTAGAGCACTAGAACTGAATATCAAGTATAATTTTCTCTCCATTAATTTTTGTATTATTGTTATATAGATGAATTCTTCATCGCATTAGATATTTCCGGCTAATGTTCTTTATTCATTTTTTTTTAATGAGGATACCAAAATCTCAACTATTCAGAATAAAATAGAATCAGAGGTTCCAAAACATGACTGTTATTTAAATTCATATGTATTCAAAAGTGAAAAACTTAAAAATAAAAAAGGATTACATGGTTTTAATTTCTGTTTACCAAATGATAGGATTTCAGAGATTTATTTATTTATATTAATTTTTGATATTCCAAATTTGTCCTAAGTGATCTTTTTTAAAGCTGTTACCAACCTTGTACCATTATAAATTTAATTTTTTTAAGTATTTTAGATAATATTTAAAAAACCAATTCACAAATACCATATCATCTTCTTTTAGATTAGCTCGTTCTAAAGCTTTGTAGTAAGATTTTCTAATATTATAAGATAATGTAAACATAGGATAATTGTTTTTAAACAAGATATAATTCATAATTAATCTAGTCATCCTTCCATTCCCATCCTCGAAAGGATGAATTGATACAAAGTAAAAATGCATTAAACATGCTAATAATACAGGATACATAGATTCTTTATTTGTTTTATACCATTCAAATAATTCATCAATTAATTGCTCACAAACAATTCCTCCAGGAGGAGGTACATAATTGCTACCAGAAATAAAGATCCTTCCTTTTCTTATTAATCCAGCAAAATTGTTTCTGTTTGGATGTAAGCTAAATAATATACTATGCCAATCTTTAACTGTATTCATAGATAAATGTATTGGTGGTTTTGATTTTATAATATTTTCATAGATTTGCATGTGTAATTTAGCCTCAACTATATCTTGAGTAGGTTTATTTATAGGAACCATAGGTTCATTTACAGCTAAGGCTACTTCTCGTAGGGTTAAAGTTGACCCTTCAATTTTATTAGAATGATATGTAAATCTTATTCCAAATTCTTTTAAATGTTCTGATTTAAGATAATCCGATAATTCTCCTAATTTTATGATATATTTTTCTTTAATTTCTTCTACGGATTGAACCCAACGCTTATTTACAATTTCTTGAATAAATTTTTCATTGAGTTGGACTAGATTTTCAGGTAGCTCTCTCCCAATTCCTTTTTCTATAAATTTAATCTCATTATTTTCTCGATAGGAATATCTTAAATAATGATAATCTTTCCCATTGATTGTTTTTTTTCCAATTGATACCATAAATTACTATTATCCATACAAATATATAAGTTTATGTATTTTTCGTTAGAATGTATGGATAATTATCCATACATTCTGCTTATTTTCTTTATTTATCTCTCTTTTGTATGGTTAATTCAAAATGTAATTAAAAAAGCTAGATTTCTTGCAAAATAATTTTGAAGAATGATAACAATTTCCAATATAGCCCAAAATTATTTTTTTTGATCATCATTAAAATTTCTCCTGGTCCTAAATAAAGAAAATCAGAGTTACACTCCTTTTCAAAAAATAACTTAATTGAATATTTTTGACATTAGGAGGAAGATTTAAATTATGTCGGGAGGATTATTATATAGAGTTATTTATAGAAAGATCTATCTTTATAATAATTATTGATAATGTAGATGTTTATTTTGCTAAGATATCATATAATAGCAAAAAGGAGGGATCGATAAAATTGGTTTTGGATGATTTAATCAATGATAAATTAAAAAGAGTAAGAGTGAGAGCTTGCTTTGATTGCCACGTATATTGTATTATTGATGTCAATAATTATAAAGCAATACAATTATTAACCCAATTTGAGAATACTCATCGAGGACATAGAACTCAAGTAGTGCCCCTTGATGAATTAAAACCAAAATCCTCAGCAGATATTGAATATACAAATGTATCAGATCTAAATTATAACTATATTTGATAAAGATTTACTCTTCTTAGGAAAATGCTATTTTTGGATTAAAGATACCCTCGAAAAATTTGATTTCTATCAAACAATTTTAGAAATAAGTAATCCAAAATTATCTAAGCTCAATGTTTTTAAATGTCTATTTTCTTCTAGAAATAAATGTTTCTTTCAGATAATCATTACTTGGGGGTGAAAACTTATCTTCTATAAGTAAAGTCATATCCTTGATGCATTCTAGAAAACTCATTAGTAACGACAAATTTTTCTTATAGCTATGTGAAAATATTGTCAGAGCTAAATCATTGTTAGCCTTACTTATAGAAAGAAAATCATTTATATTTACTTCATGTTTATCTTACAATCAAATAAATATTTTTTTTATTTCAAATCTTTAATTAATCTTTACGCTTGCTAGACTTCACGCTTGTAATACTCTAACTCAGGTTGATATTTTATAAAATAAATTAGAGAGATATTAATATTTTTATTATAAAAATTGATTTTTTATTCTGAAATATTAAAGGAAGATTTAAAACTCCTGTTGCTCCTTGAATATTGTTCTATTTGATGAAAATAACTTATATTTTAGAATTATAATTATTCAAAATTAAGAGGTGATTAAAAATTAGCAAGAATGAAAAAACAATATTATAT
>SMTZ1_10031938_pt1 | contig 13022 bp, 14 predicted proteins | sample DeeMarSWOR136_30_FD_25667 | JGI IMG/M metagenome (IMG submission 25667) | reverse complement strand
TACCACCGGTACCTTTGGCCCGATGTGTTCCTCCAGTGCCTATATTAATGTTGGCCATACTTCCCCCCGGATAAAGCTCGGTGGTGGCCGGGTCTTACTCAATGATGTTCCTGCCTATACCGGTATAGCCGCAGTCGATCTGCTTATCGGCGCTACGGCAATACCCGATGACGACCCCCGAAACAGGATACACCCGGGGGAATTCAATTACGGTGGTGGGCATGTCATCGAAGAGCTTGTCGCCGGTAATGATGTCAGGCTGGAAGCTACCGCCTACGGAACGGATTGCTACCCCAAGAGGAAGCTGGAAACATGGATAAATATCAAAGATATCAATGATGCGGTGCTGTTTAATATGAGGAATGCCTACCAGAACTATAATGTAGCGGTAAACCTCTCTGAAAAAACGATCTATACCTACATGGGTATGTTGAAGCCAAATCTGGGCAATGCCAGTTATTCTTCGGCGGGACAGCTCTCACCACTGATGAATGACCCACTGTATAAGACAATTGGTATCGGCACGAAGATTTTCCTTGGTGGTGGAGTTGGCTTTGTTGCCTGGCACGGTACCCAGCATAGTCCAAACGTGCTTCGTACTGAGAATGGCATACCCAGGAGGTCTGCCGGGACACTGGCCGTAATAGGTGACCTCAAACAGATGAATCGGCGGTGGCTGGTCGGAACCAGTATGTTGGGTTACGGTTGTACTCTGGCTGTAGGCATCGGTGTGCCGATACCGATACTATCTGAAGAAATCCTGCAGTATACTACGGTGACTGATAACGACATACTGGCTCCGGTGGTCGACTATTCCAGGGCATATCCCCAGATGCAGCCCGATGTTATTGATGAGGTAAGCTACGCCCAGTTAAAGAGCGGCCAGATAACTATTCAGGGCAAGAAGGTAGCTACTGCCTCGCTTTCCAGTTACCCCAGGGCAGCAGAGATTGCTAACACCCTAAAGGAATGGATAATTAACGGGGAATTCCTTTTAACGGGTCCAGTAGCACCATTACCCGGTATAGAATCAGGCATAACCTTCAAACCACTGAAAGAACGTCCGATAGAGGACTGAAAATAAACCTGGTTAGTAGAAAAAAGTCGGCAAAGACACATCATAATAGCAACAGGAGTAGTAATAGAGATGGCGGTTTCGAAAAGGATAGTGCTCCGTTTCCCCGGGCGTCTGGTGGACAGGCCGATAGTAAGCCGGTTGGTAAGGGATTATAATCTTGATTTTAATATCCTTAAGGCTTCAGTTACCCCTGAGGAAGAAGGCCTTCTGGTGCTTGAATTGAGCGGGAAGCAAAGCGACTACGATAAGGGTATCCGTTATTTGACTGAGACCGGGGTAAGAATTCAGGCGCTGAGCCAGGATGTAACCCGCAATGAAGAAAGGTGTACCCACTGTGGTGCTTGCCTGACAATATGCCCTGCTGGTGCTTTTGAGCGTGAACCACAAACCTTGCGGGTCAACTTTGACAATGACAAGTGCCTGGCCTGCGGGCTTTGCATCAAGACCTGCCCACCGAGAGCGATGGAGTTACATTTCTAATCTATGTATCAGCCCAGAACATACCGACACTGGGTTAAGGGGCAAGACCTGGCCTCCTTCAACGTGGTGGTGAAGGAGACTGACCTCTATATCCGTGCCAGCAGAAACCTGCAAGGTGAAGCCTTAAAATCTGTAATTAAATGTCGTAACAAACTGGAAGGTTATATTGAGCAGCACCCGGATTTCCTGACCTCGATGGAGCCTGTTCCCTTTGATGGCGGTGCCCCCGATATCGTACGTGCTATGCTGGAAGCTGCAGAGAAGGCCGGGGTTGGCCCCATGGCTGCGGTGGCAGGGGCCATAAATGAATTCGTGGGGCACGAATTACTGAATTATTCCCCCGAGGTAATTATCGAAAACGGTGGGGACATATTCATCAGGAGCCTGAGGAAAAGGGTAATAGGGATATATGCCGGTAAATCTCCTCTAAGCGGAAAAATCGGCCTGGAAATCAGCGGGGAAGATACGCCTTTAGCTATCTGCACTTCTTCCGGGACGGTGGGGCACTCGTTTAGCTACGGGAAGGCTGATGCCGTGGTCGTGCTTTCACCATCATCTCCATTGGCTGATGCTGCGGCTACGGCCATCGGTAATATGATTAGACAACCTGAGGACATTCCCAATGCCATTGAACGGGCCAGGGGTATCGGTGAGTTAACAGGCCTGGTCGTTATTAAAGATGATAAAATCGGGCTATGGGGTGAAGTCAGGGTATGTGATACCGGATAAAGCCAGCTTCCTTTAAGGGGGTTCCCGTAGTAAAAATAGGCAATAATACCAAAGCTAAAGAACTCTTTTTTCGGAGTCTAATACCATCACCCCGATATCAACCAGCAACAGGTGAAAACAGGGAGTAAAAGGGTAAAGTGCTGAATGATGACGAAAAGAAGAGATACGACCGTCAGATAATGATTAAGGGAATCGGCGAGGACGGTCAGGAAAAGCTTAAAAAAGCCCGGGTTATTATTGCCGGTGGCGGTGGCCTCGGCTCTCCGGTTGCCATGTACCTTGCCGCTGCTGGAGTAGGAACGATACGAATAGTTGACCATGATAGAGTGGAGTTGAGTAACCTCAACAGGCAGGTACTGCACTGGGATAAGGATATTGGCCGGCCAAAGGTGGACTCATTCGGTGAGAAGCTTCAGCAGCTAAACCGGAATATAGTAGTGGAACCGGTAAATGAAACGATAAGCGAAGACAATATTTCATCGCTGGTGCGTGGTTTTGACTTGATTGTTGACGCTATGGATAATCTGCCAACCAGGTATCTACTGAACAGGGCTGCTGTAGATAACAGTATTCCTTTCATTCACGGTGCGGTTTATGGCTTTGAAGGAAGGGCTATGACGGTAATTCCGGGCAAGTCAGCCTGTTTAAGGTGTGTTTACCGGGGTCTTATGCCATCTGAAAAATTCCCCGTTATTGGCGTGACGCCGGCAGTAATCGGTTGTATCCAGGCGACGGAAGCCATTAAATATATTCTGGGGGTCGGCAGACTGCTGACCGATCGGTTGCTGGTATATGACGGTCTAAATATGAAATTTACCGAACTGACGGTTACTAGAGACCCGGAATGCGAGCACTGCCATCAGATAAGTGGCTGAGAGTAACCTGTGAGCGTAACGATAGAAATCCCTTCATATTTGCAGACCTTCGTCAATAACCTAGAAACCGTAGAGGTAGAGGGAGATACCATCGGTGCGTGTTTACACGAACTGGCTGTTAAGTTTCCCTCCGTTGAAGAGAAGCTGTTTACCCGCGAGCATAAACTACATTCCTATATCGGTATCTATATTAATGGGGAGGATGCTTACCCCGATGAGCTGACCAAACCCGTGAAAGGTAATGACCGGATACTTATTTTATATATTATCGGTGGCGGCTAAAGAACCGGTTAAACCGGTAATATTAACCTGCCCCGGGTTAACTAATGAATTTGACAGTTGACGGTTCTGAGTCTAATATAAAGGCATTGGTTTGCCTGAAAAAGACCGGGGCATAATTGATTTACATTAGAGGGAGAATAAGCTATGTTTAAAACCAGGATAACTGAAATGTTCGGTATAGAGTACCCGATTATCGCCGGACCAATGGCGGGAATATCACATGCCGAGGTAGTATCAGCAGTATCCAATGCCGGGGGACTGGGTATCATTGTTGCTACCACTTTTCCAACTCCAAAGGACCTACAGGAAGAGATCAAGAAGACAAGGAGTATGACCGATAAACCGTTTGGCGTGAATATTACTATGTTGCCCAGCTTCCGATCAGTAAGCTATGAAGAGTACATTACAGCTGCCGTCGAGGCCGGGGTGGGCATTATTGAAACCTCGGGACGTAGCCCCGAGCCTTATATCAAGCTTCTCAAGGATGCCGGGGTCAAAACAATGCACCGGGCAACACGAACCAGGGATATTAAAACGGCGGAACGGGCTGGTGTCGATGCGGTGACGATTCTCGGCACCGAGGCCGCCGGGCACCCGGGACAGGAAGAAGTTGGCTCCCTAGTCCGAATACCAGCGGCTGTTGATGCTGTGAAGGTACCGGTTATCGCTGGCGGGGGAATAGCCGACGCCAGGGGTTTCGTTGCCGCCTTGGCCCTGGGTGCTGAAGGTATACTTATGGGTACCCGTTTTATGGCCAGTAAGGAGTCGCCGACCCATCAGAACATCAAGAAATGGCTGACAGAACTCACTGAGGCAGATACCATCCTTATTCAGAAATCAATAAAGAATGCTTCGAGGGTGGTCAGGACACCGCATACTGAGAAGGTGCTGGAGGCAGAAAACAGAGGGGCTTCATTGGAGGAGCTAAGACCTTTAATTAGCGGGGAAAGGGGGAGAGAGGCCTACGAGACCGGAGATTTCAGCCGTGCGTCAATAACTGTCGGCCAGGCCGTGGGACTTATCCATGATATACCCAGTATAAAAGAAATCATTGATAACATTATTGCTGAAGCCAGACCTATTATGCAGCGCCTGCAAAGAATGGGAGTTGGTGGATAAAAGGGCAGGAATACTAAGAAGAAGGGTAATGCTATTGCCTGCATAAAAATACTGAAATATTTATTGATGGCCAGAACAAAGAAAGGAGAGTGATACAGGAACGACCGGTTAATTAAAATCTGCGTTATATTTATACAGAAGGAGGTTATCAATGCAAACAAGGATGACTGAGTTATTCGGGATAAAATACCCCATTATGCTGTCAGGAATGAACTGGCTGACAACGCCTCCCATTATGGTAGAGACGGACTGGCACAAGCCATCAGGGAAATCAGGGAGCTTACTGACAAACCCTTCGGGGTGAACCTTACATTGGGTGTGGGTAGCCGGGCTATGATACCGATAGTCGTTGAAGAAAAGGTGCCCGTGCTGAATTATGCGCTGGGCAGACCGCCCGAGATCACTGCGGTTATTGAAGCAGTACATGGGTATGGAGGTAAGGTTATCGGGACAATAGCTCTGCTCAGGCATGCACTTCGTTCCGAGCAACTTGGTTCTGATATGCTCATTATCACGGGGTATGAAGCAGCATCACACTCAGGCAATGTTGGTGCACTGGTACTGGTCCCCACCATTACCAGCGAGGTTAAAATACCCTGTATTGGGGCGGGTGGTTACTGTGATGGTAAATCGCTGGTGGCAGCATTGGCCTTGGGCGCTGAGGGTATGGCCATGGGTACCAGATTAGCAGCTACCCAAGAAGCTGAGGTTGCCGATGCTGTTAAACAAACATGGCTTAATGCTACTGAAGAAGACACCGTTATCGATCCTGCTTTTGACGGGATAAACTGCCGTGTCTTAAAGAATAAGGCTGCCGAAGAGCTGCTGGAGAAGCGTACCTTGCCGATAGCAGACTCGATATCGGCTGCCTTGTATATGAAACGACAGCTTGGTTATTCCTGGGGCGAGCTTATACGTAGCGCCAATAATATAAGGCGCCAGCAGAGTGGTATAGGTGGCGGGCAGAGGGGAATTGCCTCGTCGATGCGCTTTGCTGTTGGCGGCAGGTTATTCCGTAAAGCAACGATAGATGGTGACCCGGTAAATGGTATTTTGATGATGGGACAGGGAGCCGGCAGGATTAAAGATATTCCCACTGTAGCCGAAGTGATTGACAGAACCTGTAACTACCAAAGGCACCATTCTGGTGAGGCCAAAACCGCTGAATGGTGTCTTTGTCATTGAGGGATTGGCCAACATATCTGAAAGGAGGTCTGGAGTGTTATTTAAAACCAGGATCACCGAATTATTCGGCATAGCACACCCTATAATCCAGGGTGCACTGGGTGGTGGTTTATCAACGGCTGAGCTTGTATCGGCTGTCTCCAATGCCGGAGGACTGGGCATGATTACCTCACTCAACTATCCGACAACCGAGGGTCTTCGAGAAGAAATTAGGAAAACCCGGAGTATGACCGATAAACCGTTTGCCGTAAATGTTACCCTGTTACCCACCATGCGGCCGGTAAATTATGAAGAGTACTTTGCTGCGGCCATAGAGGAAGGGGTGAGTATCTTTGAGACCTCAGGACGGAGCCCCGAGCCATACATGAAGCTGGTCAAAGATGCCGGGGTAAAAATTATGCATAAGGTAGGCAGCGCCCGGCACGCGAAATCAGCAGAACGGATAGGAGTGGATGTCGTCAACGTGGTTAGCTTTGAGGCTGCCGGGCACCCACTTCCTGATGATGTCGCCTCTTCGGTTCTTATTCCGGTCTGTGTCGACTCTGTAAAGATTCCGGTTGTCGTTGCCGGCGGTGTCGCTGACGCCCGGGGTTTTGTCTCTGCTCTGGCTATGGGTGCCGAGGGGGTAATGATGGGTACCCGGTTTGCTGTCAGTAAAGAATGCCCCTTACATACCAATGCAAAAGAATGGCTGTTACAGCTTAGTGAAGCGGACACAATGCTGATACACAAGGCAATCAACAATACCGAAAGGGTCGTGAAGACCGAGTATGCCCAGAAGATACTGGAAATAGAAGAGAAGGGGGCGCCGGTAGAGCAGGTCTTACCCCAGATAAGCGGTGATAGAGTAAGGAATGCCTATACTACCGGAGACATGAGCAATGCACTGTTTACCGCCGGTCAAGTTGTCGGCTTGATTCATGATATTCCCAGCGTGAAGGAAATCATCGAAGGTATAATCACCGGGGCCGGTAGTATCGTTCAGCGGCTCAGCAATGCGGAGACCAGCGGATAGTATCAAATAGAGACATAATAATAACGGGATTAAGTAATCACTTGGTTGTCACCAAACTGTTTCAGGTTTCGTGATTGAAGCCCTCTTTGCTTTTGCTCGAGCCGTGTCTGCTCGTTGGTAGGACGGTAGTTTGCCAGAAAATCATCTTTGAAGGAGCTAAAGCTACCATCCTGGATGGCGACCCTTATTTGAGACATCAGCTGGCTGATAAAGGTCAAGTTATGGATGGTAGCCAGCTTATAGCCTAATAGCTCCCGCGCGCTGAACAGGTGGTGCAGATAGGCTGCCGAGAAGGTTTGGCAGGTGTAGCAACTGCACTCCGCTTCAACCGGATATTCCATCTGGCTGTAGGCGGCATTGCGGATATTGATCCTGCCGGAACGTGTAAAGAAGGCACCGTTCCGGGCGACACGGGTGGGCAAAGCGCTGTCAAAAATGTCGATTCCCCCGCCTACTCCCTCCACGATATCTTCAGGGGAACCGATGCCCATTAAATACCTTGGTTTATTTTCCGGCAACAAAGCCGCCGTTTCCTGAACAATTTGGAGAGTAAGTTGCTTGGACTCACCCAGGCTTAACCCGCCAATAGCATAACCAGGGAAATTTAGCGAAACAAGGTGCTCAACCGATGCACGGCGGAGATCGGGAAAGACACCTCCCTGAATAATGGCATATAGATACTGGTCGGCACGTCTCTGCACTTTCTGGCACCTTTCCGCCCAGTGGTTTGTCCTTTCCACCGCTTTTTTTACCTTTTCATAGCTATCAGTGCTGGCCGGACACTCATCTAACACCATGATAATATCGGCACCTAATGCCTCCTGGTACTGGATGGCCAGCTCGGGGGTTATCAGGTGCTGGCTGCCATTAATATGTGAGCGAAAGACAACCCCTTCATCGGTCAGTTGCCGCAAAGGGGCCAGGCTGAATACCTGGTAACCGCCGCTGTCAGTGAGAATAGCCCCGTTCCAGGCCATAAATTTGTGTAAACCCCCTGTTTTTTCAATCACAGGTATGCCTGGTCTCAGGTATAAATGATAGGTGTTAGCCAGTACCATGGTGATTCCGATGTTCTCAACCTCATCAGGGGTCAGCGTTCTGACCGTTGCCTGGCTGGCCACCGGTGAAAATACCGGTGTTGGTACAACGCCATGAGGTGTAATCAATTCTCCGGTTCGTGCTTTACTCACGGCACAGGTCTTATCAATTCGAAAGTTGCCCGGTCTTTCCATCATTCCCCCGGAATATTTATGCATATAGATAAGAATAATAGCGGTATTAAAATAACCAGATGTCCAGGCACATCGCCAGGAAAATCAGGCCGAGATATGGAAAAGCGGATAGCTTGTATAGTTTCCAGGCATCACCAGACTGGTTAGTGAATGCCAGCTGGGTGCTGGCATAAATCATTACCAGGCTCAACAGACTGGCAACTATGATGTAGAATAGCGTTAGGCCGGCGATAAAATAAAAGGTGATAGCCGCGACGCCAAGTGCCAGGCTGAATAAGAAGAGTATTTTTACTGCTTCACCTGTCTCCCGGTTCATCGGGAAAAAATTCAGACCGGCATTAATGTAGTCTTCCCTGTTGGCAATCATGACACTCCAGACATGGAGAGGTAGCCAGATAGAAATGAGGGCGCACAGCAGTACTATTTCCCAGCTGAATGTGTGCTGGATGGCAAACCATCCCATAAGGACCGGTGCACAGGGGGTAAATACGCTTTGAGGGTAATGCTCTATCTCTGGTGCGGCGCATCTTGGCATCAATACCGCAGTCCAGGTAATTTGTTAATCCGTTGGCACCGGCACTGGCTATGAATACCGCTACCGCGACGAGTAGCAGCTTCAGGGACACATTGCCGTTGCCAGCTACAATAGCAGCACAGACCCCTATAAAGGTCAATAGGATGCTGGCGCGGGGTTTTAACACTTCAATGTAATTCTTAATCATCCGGTAAATAAATAGTCCTCCTATTAATAATACAATCTAAAACAGGTTTTTTAACCAGCCCCGGCAGAACCTCCTGGTGACAGCTAACAATATGCTACAGGCCAGGATAAAAAGGGCTACTTGATATGACGGTACATGGATAGTAATCCCCAGAGCCGTAGCTGCTGCTGGTGCATGCTCGGTATTGGTAATCGTCATCAGGAAGATCGATAGTCCCACCGAAAAAGCAGCGGCAAACCAACGGACAAATACAATGTCCTCGGATATTTCACCCAAAGGACCAGTCAGGAAAAGGTAATAACAGAAAAGACCACAAATAATACCCACGATATGCCCGCCAATCAACCTTCTTGGCCCGGCAGTAACATGGTTGGGCATGGCGAAAACGATGAAAGCGCTCGAACCCAGAGCAGCCACGATGGCGGTATGGGTCAGTACTTCCACAAAAGTCAGTATAATTAATACGGTAATTACGGCAAGTAAACTCTGTAATATATAGCTCTTGGGTGATCTGATGAATGATTTATCCAATAGGTGCACAAATAATAATCCTAAACCGCGGTAGGTACTTGGTATTACAGTGGTAATTCATTCTACCTTTGCCGACAGCCAGACGGACATTATATATTTTACAGTATTACCCTTCTGTCATTAGCATCCTTGTGATTCATCAAGGTAGCTCTGAAGAATCAAGGCAGCAGCTACAGCATCATCCCTGATTTTACCTCTGCTTTTTTTCATACCTACGGCTTTTATTTGACGGTTTGCCAGCACAGTGGTCAGACGTTCATCGCGGAATTCTACAGTTACCTGGGTGTAATCACGTAATTTGGTAACAAAGTCATAAACCTTTTCCCCCTGCCTCCCTACCTTTCCTTTCATAGAGCGTGGTAAACCAACGATTATTCGCTGAACCTGGTTACTTTCAATGATATCAGCAATTGCTTTGAAATCGCGGTTGGTTCCCTTCCGTTCTATTATGGTTAAAGGGCTTGCCAGCTTACCACCAGGGTCACTGAGAGCCACACCAATCCACTTATCGCCGACATCTAGTGCTAGACTACGCGTGATACTACCCCTCTTAAAGTAAAATGTTTAATGGCTTATCTATACCAGCTCTGTTACGGAGCGCAATGCCGCGTCCAGCTGGTCTTTATACTTCCCACCGGCCTGTGCCAATGTAGCTTTACCCCCGCCGCCACCCCCGGTAATAGCTGCGACCTGCTTTATGATGTTACCCGCGTTATAGCCCCTGGCTACCAGGTCAGGGGTTACCATGGCTACAAAGGCAGGCTTATCTTCGTATATTGTACCCAGGACAACCACCACGCTCTTCAGGCGTTCTTTGAGAACATCGGTCATCTCTCTTAACACCTCTGGTCGGAAAGAATCAACGCTGCGGGATACCAGCCTGACGCCATTATCAGTCTCTTCTACCTGGGTAAGTAGATATTCAATCTCTTTTCGGGCCCGCTTTCTCTCTTCAGTCAGACGGTTCTTCTGTTCAATATCTAAAGCACTGAGAGTGCTGTCAACCTTCTCGGCAACGTTTTCAGGCGTCGCCCCGAGTTTAAGCGCTATTTCCCGCCATTGCGTAAATGATTTATCGATAAATACCTCGGCTCCCCTTCCGGTGACGGCTTCAATACGGCGTAATCCCGACCCGATGCTGCTTTCACTAATAATCTTAAAGAAGCCTATCTCACCGGTATTACTGACATGGGTTCCCCCGCATAGCTCGGTGCTGATAGATGGCTGGCCAATCTTAAGCACACGAACAATATCACCGTACTTCTCGTCAAAAAGGGCTATTGCACCCTCCTCGATGGCTTTCTTATAGTTAATCTCCTCATCATAGACGGGGAGATTCTGGCGTATCCTCTGGTTAACAATATGCTGCACCTCTTCTATTTCCTCCGGAGTCATGGCAATCAGGTGTGAAAAATCGAACCTGAACTGGTCCGGGGCAACCAGGGAGCCCCCTTGCTGTACGTGCTCACCCAAGACCTGGCGGAGAGCTGACTGCAGTAAATGGGTGGCAGTGTGGTTACGGGCAATATCGAGCCGGCGTTCCCCGTCAACCTCAGCCTCCACTGCGTCTCCTATGGTAAGGCTACCCTCATTTATATGACCTTGATGGATAATAATATCCGGTGGTATCCGCAAGGTGTCGGTAACCTTGAAAATCCCGGTGGAACCCCTGATTTCACCGGTGTCACCTACCTGCCCGCCCATCTCCCCGTAGAAAGGGGTTTCAGCCAGAATCAGACCTGCTTCCTGATCCTGGTCAATAGTCCTGACAGAATCACCGTCAAGCAGAAGGCTGAGAATTTCTGTCGTTTGCTTTGTCCTGCTGTAGCCGACGAATGGTGTTGACTTTATGTCAACTATATCATTCACTCCGTTCCTGACCGTTTCAGCTGACCCGAATTTTTGGACCGCTTTTGCCCTCTGCCGTTGCTTGTCCATTTCGCGGTCGAAACCCTCTAAATCTACCGAAAAATTACGGCTGGCACCAATCTCGCTGGTTAGCTCTACCGGGAAACCGTATGTGTCGTATAGACGAAAGACATCTTCCCCTGAGATTCTTTTCGTAGTCTGAATGGATGGAGCGGCCATGATGTTCTCTATGAGCTCCAGACCACTGTTTAGTGTTTCGCCGAACCTGGTTTCTTCTATCTCTATAATCTTAAGAATGAATTCCTGTCTTTGCTTTATCTCCGGATAGACGTGTGCCATTTGCTCAATAACAAGCTCAGCCATCTCTTTGAGGAATGGTCTGTTTAGCCCCAACCTCCGGCCGAAAAGCGCTGCACGGCGCAGCAAACGGCGTAAAACATAGCCGCGTCCCTCATTGCTGGGCATTACCCCGTCACCAATAAGGAAGGTGATACCCCGGCTGTGCTCGGTTACTATCCGCATGGCACTATCTGTATTCTTATCAGTACCGTATTTCTTTCCCGATAGCCTGGAGACGCACTCTAACAAAGGGGCGAAGAGGTCAGTTTCATAGACAGAGGTCTTGCCCTGTACTACAGTAGCGTTTCTCTCTATCCCCATGCCGGTATCAATGCTGGGCCTGGGTAATGGAGTGCGGTTGCCATCTTTATCCTGGTTGTACTGCATAAATACCAGGGTTCCAATCTCAATAAAGCGGTCACAGCCGCAATTCGGTGCACAGGAAGGTTTACCGCAACCCACTTCCTCACCGAGGTCATAGAAGATCTCACTGTCTGGTCCACAGGGCCCGGAATCACCGGCTGGCCCCCAGAAATTATCTTCCTCACCGAACCTCAGTATCCTATCGGCAGGCATGCCAGTGTCGCGCCAGTAGTTGAAAGCATCGTCGTCATCGAGGAATATGGTCGCCCATAAACGGTCTGCTGATAGCCCTAAATGCCGGGTAACGAACTCCCATGCCCAGGCAACGGTCTCCTTCTTAAAGTAGTCGCCGACACTGAAGTTCCCCAGCATTTCAAAGAAGGTAAGATGGCTAGTATCACCCACACTTTCAATATCAGTTGTGCGAAAGCACTTCTGACAGGACGCCAGGCGGGGACTCGGTGGTTCCAGTTCCCCCAGAAAATAGGGTTTAATTTGCACCATACCCGCGCTGGTAAGCAGTAATGTCGGGTCGTCCTGAGGAATCAAGGAGGAGCTGGGTATGATTTTATGTCCTTTCCCCTCAAAGAAGCTTAAAAATAGCGCCCTGAGTTCATCTCCGGTCACTTCCTATACCTGTCCTTTTATATACAGTAATTACCTACGATTTTAGTTAATGTATTGCTGGCTGTCAATGAAAGTAGCCTTACACCAGAAAGGAAATATCCTGTATTCGAGGAAAGGCCAACTTAGTACGTTTTCCGGTTCGCCTTGTTTCAGGCAGTCCCGCTATTCAGTTCGGGCGGGGCCGTGCACCAGCCAGCGGTGTATTGCCTCGCTGGCAGAGTTCGGTAACCAGAATATGGAGGGCAAGCTCGTTATTATATTCACCTGTCTTAATGGAAAGGTCGGCTTCCAGAAGCTTGTGGTAGACCTCTTTTAACTGTACCAGCGAGTATTTTCTACCTTGTTCCAGTGTATTACCCAGGGCGAATTCTGAAGTTATACCCAGCCTGCTCATAATCTCGTTTCTCGGTTTTTTCTGCCTGACCAGTTCTTTGCTTCTGACTACTAACCTGACCTGCCTGGTCAACATGGTCAGTAGATAGGAGGAAGTAGCGCCGGCTTTCATCAATTCTACCACTATTTGTTCGGCCACCCTGGTATTGGACTCAAAGATGGCATCTATCATAGCAAACACAT
>SMTZ1_10009930_pt1 | contig 13024 bp, 12 predicted proteins | sample DeeMarSWOR136_30_FD_25667 | JGI IMG/M metagenome (IMG submission 25667) | reverse complement strand
TATTTTCTGGTTCAGAACTCGATGCTACCGCGAAGGTTACAATTATGGCAACGAGGATTAGTAGCCCAATCGGGAGGAATACACCAAACATAATGTTCGCGAGTTTACTTCCAAAGACCCACATATAGACCGAGGATATTGTGACTACAGCAAACCAACAACTCACTATGATTGCAGTTTTATGCTCCATTATTTTCGACCTCCGAATTTCTGCAGGTTTAGTATAAGAATCGAGGGATTTAATAGAATGCTTTTGTACACCCTGTCCAAATTCTTGTACACTGGTAGCTAGGGCTTCTGCATCCACTCTCTTATGGTTTCGTACCATGCGATCACTGTGCTGAGAATCGCTAAAATTAGTGCAAAGTTGCTGTAGAAGCTTAACCCTCTCTGCCCTAGCTGTGTAAGAAAGAAGATCAGAAGTATTGTAAACATGGTTGCATAGAGAACATAACGTGGGAGAAAGAAGGTACCTATCTTTATGAACTGTTTGAGCACGCCGACCTTGACCTCTCTTTCGAGCCTGTAATTGCCCCTCTCCTTTACAACAAGCTCAAGTTCCACCAACTTGTTCAAGTGGTAAGCCGCTAACGTCGGACTAGAAAAACCTAGCTGTCTCTGAAGTTCCCTCACGCCTATCACACTATCCTTCGAATTCAAGAGGGCCCAGTACGCTCTTAGTGTATTTCCTTTCAATTCACTAGTAATCTTCTCTTCATCAAACAAACTCAAAGATCTCTCAATCTAGTAAAAGGATACTTCGTTATAATAAACTTCGGTCGTGACCAAGTGAAGAGGTGGTCGACGTATTGCTCTGAGATCAGATAGAGTGAACTTATGAGATTTGTAGAAACATTGATGTTTACTCATTAATTTTGGCTCCGCATCCACTGTGCCGTTTGTTTGCAATCAAATTCACGCGTGGAGAATCCACTTCTTTCGGCTATAAATTGAGTTTTTCAGTTTTTATATCAGATTACTCTACTCCCATAACTTCAATGGCACACAGATACCCGCTTATAATGGCTCCTGTAAATCCACCACCGGGAAACGTCCATACAGAGGCATAGTATAAGTTATCAATCTGAGCATCTTTGTGCCTAATCCTCGATGAACCTGCTTGATTCGGAGTTGGTGCAAATCCATAAACGCTTCCATTCGGATTTAAAGTGTAGCGTTGTATGGTTTTGGGAGTGGCCATTTCAACATAAGTTAGATGTTGAGTGATTCCAGGGAATTTCCTTTCCAATCTCTCAGTATAGATTTCTATAATCTCGTTTTTCTTGTTCTTATATGCTGATTCTTCCAAGTGTTCCCAATTCTTGAGATAATCCACGCCACAAATAACTCCGATGTAACTACCGTCTGAATTGATTCCTGAATCGATGGCTGCATAGTCCACAATTACAAACCCTTTCTTTTTGTGATCGTTTGTTTGTTCGATTTTGTAGATGTCGTGTAATGTTTTTACACTCTCATCATAAAAAATCGTGGAATATCGATTACCGAGGTATGATGAGATGGGGTCTTTGAAAGATAAGTAAATCGTGAATAGCGATAAGGATCTTTTCATGTTATTGATGATTGCTTGGTATTTGGTATGCTGCAAAGAGGGAATGAGATGATTGACGATGTTTGGGATCGCGGCGTTTGCGACAATTATATGGCTGAACGCCAGTTGCTCTTCAGCTTCCTTCCTATGCTTTCGAATGTATTTGATGCCAATGGCCTTCCCGTCTTCAGTTACGATTTCGGTTACCAGATGATTTAGTAAGATTTCTCCACCGTTATCGGTGATGGTCTTGGCTAGGTAATCAGACAGTGTCTGCGAACCACCTTTGATATAGTATCCTCCATGATAATAGCTGATTTGTCCTAAGCCAAAGTTAAGCATGCTTAGGGAATATGGATCGTCATGATAGTATCCGATATTTGCACATATCGTTATTTTCAGCAGGTCATTTGTTGAGAGTCTATCTAAATATTCGCCGGTTGTCATCTTCTGGAATGTGATTAACTTACGAATTAGTAGGAGGTAAATTGGACCTGCAAGAATTTTTTTCCACCGTGGCCATTGGGTTCTCGTTACTTGCCGTCGAAGTTCAATCAGATCTTGAAAATAGGTTTGGATTGCTTTGGTTTCAGAGGGAAATGCTTTAGTTAGTGCTTCGATCGCGTCGGGAACACGGTTTGGGACAACCACATCTAAATCCCCTTTGAGAAATCGATAGAATTCAGGTATCCTAACGAATTCCACGTGATCTAACACGTTGAGATCTGATAGAATTCCAAGTTTGGCATCCTGCTCATCAAGTCCATCTATTTCGTGTAAACTTGTTTCGAAGGTCATGTTCTCCTTTCGGTGAAATACTTCAGCACATCCGCCAACCTTGTTTTGCTGTTCTATTAATAGGATTTTCTTTCCTTCTTTAGCCAGTTTTGCTCCACACGTCAATCCTCCCAATCCAGCACCAATAATGATTACATCATGCATAGTCAAGCTATTCACCTGAGTGTGATCGATTGCAAACAGGCAACTTACAGTATGTACTTCTCTCTTTTTATAATACATGCATGCAAATCCCGACTAGTTATTTTTAAACAAAAATCTTCTGATGGAACTCTTGATATACCTGCGCGTTACAAGTGGAGGTTTAAGCTTCTTAGCATAAGCAGTTGCTTGTTTATTTACGACTTGAGCAATACTATAAGCAAAATCCCAATGAAGTAAAAAAGGAACTCACAAATCTTATACTAAAATTACCATTGGCACCTAAGTTGCAACTTAACTTTATTAAAATTTAATATTTCTTTCTCTCTCGTACTTGCGTGTTTGCCAGCTAATTCTTAGGCTCTTGCTTAATTACATATACTTACTCTCTACCCTCTTCTCACAAAACACCAAAAAAGTCCAAACATTCATAATAAAAAATGACCCAGAAAAAAATGTAAAAAACATTATCTTTTTGCTAGAGCTACCAATCATCTTCTTCCCATTCTTCGTCTGAGCTTTCTTCCCAGTCTTCGTCTTCTTCAAACACCATTCTTTTTCACCTCCACGCAAGATTTATTTGATGTAGCGTGGTCATAGACTCTTTAAATATTATCATTCGTCAATTGTCGTAGTTTAATACAAAAGTTCCAAGATAATCAGCTCTCTCTGCTCAAATCTTCTCTGAATCTAAAAGTGTCCGGCTTGGGCAAAGTATGGAACTATAATTTTTTCCTGATTTTTTTCTTGAGTAATTTAGTTTTCTTCTTGTCCATCTTTGGTTTTTTCATCCAAGATCTTCTAACGTAAAGAGCTCCAACACCTGGTTCGACAATAGCTTCTATTCCAGCGGACTTGGTCTTCTTTTTCTTGGTCTTAGATTTCTTGGAAACCATAAGTGATCCTCAATTATAATAGAGGGTTTCCACCTTTAAAACTCTGAAAAAGAATCATGTAGAATTATCGGAATGTTTGTGAAGTGAGAAAAGCTACGCTGGGGAGTTTTGACTAAATTTTCTGAAATGGACTAATCAAATAGATATTAAACCCACTTATTACGATAAATATTATGTAGATTGCGAGTAGAATTGTTCCTTCCCGTTTGCTTACTTTTGTATTCTGCAACATATACCATAACATGATGTTAACTATTAACGAAAAAAGTATCAGGTCTGTAAAAGCGGATATATTCACATTAAAGGGTGCAAGTAGAAAAGTTAATCCTAAAATCAAAGTAATGTTGAGGAAACAGCTTCCCACTATGTTTCCAACAGCAAGGTCTATGAAGCCTTTCCTAACGGAATCTAAACTTGTTGCTAGTTCAGGAACACTAGTTCCAAAAGCTATTACGGTAGCTCCTACAATGAGGGGGGGAACACCTGCACTTAATGCCAAGAATGATGCTGATTCTACAATGAAGTAAGCACATGCTACAACTCCAATGATGCCAATGATAGATTTGGCTAGGTATTTTCCAAGTTCACGTTTCTCTGCTTCAGCAGAAATTTGTTCCACAGTCTCTCTTTTTCTGGCTATTCCATACATATTAAAGACAAAAAGGGCAACAAGCAGGAATCCAACTATTTGGCTTGCATAACCAACGTAAAGCAACACTAAGGGAACAATTGAGGCAATGAAAAGTCCAAAATTTAAATTTCCAACTTCGTCTCTAGCCATTTTGGTGAAGAACCCTGCGCTTTCAGGATATTTTATTGCCATTAGAAAGAAGCCTAAGCCTAGTATTAAGCATATGTTTACTATGTTTGACCCTAATACGTTGCCTACTGAAATGCCTATGGTCTGAGGATCCATAATGGAGAATATTACAACGAAGAGTTCCGGAAGAGAAGTAGAGAAGGCAACAAGTATGAACCCAATTTTTGTTTTTCCTAGGCCTGTAACGCTTGCCAAGTTTACTGAGTTAGTAATTGCTAAGCTGCTTGCTTTTATTAGGACAGCTAAGGATGCAAGTAGAATCGCTAAATTTCCTATTACTCCCAGCTGCCCCAACACTGTTTAATTCCTTCTCAAGTTAATAGAAAGCGTAATTGTAACCAATATATCTGGATATCTATAGCCAATTCAGACTAAATGATGAAGAAACTATTGAATTTGGAATAAGGATGAGGTTAAGAAGCAGGAGCAAACCTCAAATTTCCGTTTTAGCCCGGACCTTGGGATTAGTCTTTTACAATCGCCATAGGGATAAGGTGGAGATGTCACTCTTTAGCCGAACACTTTTCTGCCTTTTTGAGCGGACATTGTTTGGTTTAAGAACAAGTTGATGAGTGGCGAATAAAAGAGATATATTGTTAAAAAGAAGAAATCTTAGATGTGAAGACTGTGGACGCGTCTAGAAACACGCTGGCGTTTGCGCTTTCTGTTCCGGCGGGTATATTGCTTTTGGTTAAAGGGATAAGTGGACCTACAGAAGCATATTTCTGGTTGCTTGATTATTTGAGCGGCGGAGTCATTATTGATGAGCTGATCCAGTCACTTGTAACAATAGTACTTCTGGTCGTAATAGCTATTAGCTCGTTGGGTGGCTTAGCAGTTTTAGCTGGCGGGTTCTTGATTTGGAAAAACCATGTCCTAACGGGAAAGTTGCTGATTACTTTGGGTGCTGGAGTTGGCACTCTTTGGGTTGTTTTCCTTCTGGCTACGTTAGCAACAACAGGCGAAGTCGCCTCAACCATCTCGCAGTACAGCCTAATAGGTTGGATTGGGCTTATTTTAGCATTTTCAGCACGATTAGTAGCAAAGTAAATGTAAAAAAGGGAAAGGGCTTACTTTTTCTTTGTTGGTTCTGTGCCTTATGTCTGGAATCTGTGGTTCATAAGTTTCTGTGCTCTCGCCAATAATTGTTGGGTCGAAATTCAACACTGTGAAGTTGCTAGACTTGTTTGCCTTGCCTTTTTTCAGGCGGCATGTTAGGCTGGTGCTGTTGCAGTGTAGACGAATGGATTGCCTTTCGAAGATACGACTTTGAACTGATATGATACGCCAGCAGTATAAACTCCACTGCTGTCGGTTACATATTCGATGCCTCCAGCCGGAATCTCTAATGTTCCACTCCAAATATTATCACCACCTGCGTACGCCTCAGTGATAGTTACACTTGTAGATCCCGTGTTTCTTAGTGTCAGTTCTACTCCTCCTGTGCCAGGAAATTCGGCATTGGTAATTCTGATTTCTTCTGTTCCCATGAAGGGGATGGCTTCTGCTTCTACTGTAACAGGTGCCTGGTATAGGTAGACGCTTGTTTCGGTGTATACTGCTATGGTTGCATTTTTGCTTGGAACATTTTCAGGAGTGATGTTGCCTGCTTTTTTTATGTAAAGAACTAGGGTTTCGTATGCATCCAGTTCTATTTCGCCTGTTGCCTGTTGGAATGTTCGTTCGCTTCCGTCAATTACTGCTTTGAAGGAAGTTCCGCTTAGCGCGTTTAAGGCTGGACCGAGAGTTGCAACAGACCCCAGTTCGCCTCTCCAGTAGTACACGTTGCTCCATTCGCATGTTATCCCTCTAATGGTGATCTGTCTTATTGTGGCAGGCATATTTTCGCTGTTATGTATCAGTACTGATGCTTGGGCGGAGGTGAACCCGGCCTCATACCAAATTTCCGAGTCGGCTATTTGTAGGTTCTCTTTGGGGCTTATGTCTTGGACAGTTAAAGGATCCATCAATTGCAAGAGTATCACTGATATGATGCTTACAACAAGGATTATAATGGTAAAAGTGAGAATCTTGTTGTTCATTCGATTTCTCTCAGGTTAACCTTTAGTTCACTTTTTGGAAGGCTTTGAAGAAGTGTTTTATGAATTATTAACATGGATTGTTAATTTACGTGCTTTAGACTAAGAATTGCAAAAAAATGGCGTGGGCTTCTATTTGCGTGGATGTTTGTAGGTTGTTGAGATTAATCCGAGGATGGCGCCGATGAGAACTAGCGTGCCGCCGAGATTTCCGGCTATGATGCCCAATATTAATAGGATGATTGCCCAGGTGAGGGTGGAAATGTATCTGGAGCCTGCGATGCAGATAACGCCTAGTATAATTTGAACGAGGGCTCTGAGGGTGCCGCCGAATAAAGGAAGGAATTCCACAACGCGGAAGAATTCAACTGCTACGCCGAGCAGGTTTAACACTCCGGAGAGGATAATGATTATTCCTCCTATAAGTGCTAGTATGCGACCGGTGTTTGATAGTGAGGAAGCCATGTACTTTCATCTCTTTTTATTAAGGTTTATGAAGATTTATGAAGATTTAGCTTTTATGATTTTTGTGTTTTTTGGGGATTGCGGCGGGGTTGGTTTTTGTTTTGTTATGATAGTTGTTGTGGTTGCATTTTTTAGGGGGAATGTCTGAAGATCGGCGGTGATTGGGTAGGCATTATTTTGCATTCATTTCTTCGTGAGGTGGTGGCTGATTTTATGTGGGAAAAAGGGTTTTGGGTGAGTTGGGTTTTGGTTGTGTGAGCGTTTGAAGAATTGTTTATATATGCTTTCTAAGAGATGGCTTTTTTATGGCTTTGTTTGTTGGGATTGGTGTTTAGTGTGAAGGTACGGTTTCTTGGCACAAATGGGTGGTATTCAACAGATTTTGGGAATACGTCTTGTGTGATGATTGAGTCGGATAGATTTTATGTGGTGCTTGATGCGGGTGACGGGATTTACAAATTAGATAAATACGTCTCGGCTGAAAAGCCGATCCATTTGTTTTTGTCTCATCTGCATCTTGACCACATCATAGGGTTTCATTTGTTTGATAAGTTCAGATTCAAGGAAACGGTGAACGTTTATGGGTTTAAAGGGGTCAAAGATGGTTTACAGATTTTTAAGCATCCATACACGCTTCCACTAAGTGACCTGTCTTTTCCGGTTGAGATTCATGAGTTGGAAGAAGGCAGTTACACTTTTCCTTTTCCTTTTTCTTGCAAGCTTCTGTTTCACTCGGATCCGTGTTTAGGCTATAGGTTTGAATTGGAAGGTCATGTTATTGCTTACTGCACGGACACGGGTATATGCGATGGTCTGCATGAACTTGCGCGTGACGCTGATTTGTTGATAACAGAGTCTTCGTTGAAGCCTGGGCAGAGGCTTGAGAGTTGGGGGCATCTGAGTCCGAGGGAGGCGGCTGACGTCGCTAAGCAGGCTGGGGTTAGACAACTCTTGTTGACCCATTTTGATGCGGGTAATTATGTGCGTTTGGAAGATCGGCGTGAGGCAGAGGCAGCAGCGAAAGAGGTATTTAAAAACATTATTTGTGCATACGATGATCTTGAAGTTGAACTTTGATTTAGAGATTCCTTATTCTTTTTCGTGTGCTAAACGGCGGAAATATAACAAATTGGTTTAATATGAACCCAAGGGTCAAGACTTGTGCGCGCATTAAAATAAGTTTTCTGGTTTAATATTCACCTAGATTTTCTAAATAGTCGAAAAGTTCTCTAATATCCTTCTTTTCAATGGAGCTTAAAGATTTACGCTCTGATTTGACGTATTTGCGGAGGGATTCCAGACATTTCTTAGCTTTTGCGTTACTCTTAAACGTGTGGATTTGTTCACGTTCAATTTTTATGCGATATAGAGTTGCTATAAAAGTTGACAGAAGAACCAGAGTGTTGGTCACTATTACAAGAGTGCCTACATCCATCTTGCCTTACTTCATGTGAAGGTGCATATGTTCACTTGAGGAGAGTTGTTGAAGGGTAAAAAGGGATATTCCGAGTTTGCAATATTTCTAGGAAAGTGAGTTATCTCTATTGTTTGTCCAATATGCTTGACTGTGTTTTGTCCAGAAGGAGTAGCAACATTTACAGGACTTCTAGTAAGCTGGACGCGGGTTAGTGTGATTTCGCTATGTATTCATCCCAGCATTTGTCAGAACAGAACTGATACTGGTTAGGCTTCAATATGCGACCACATTGTTTGCATTTCTTTTCCGACATTCCAGTTTCACCCACTAGCTCTCACGATTAATGATTTATTTGTTTTACTTTAGTGGCATAGAAATAACCTAGAAGACAGCTTTATTCGGAGTGGCCCACGTTAATTAAGGTGTGGATTCCGCCTCGCCCCACTTGATCATTACATTAATGCACTCTGTGTTGATTCTAATTTTGAAAGTTTTCCAGAAGAATTATCGATAGAAGAAACTTACTATTATTACGCCTAAAATAGAGAAGCCGCCTCCTACTAGTGAGATCAAAGAAGGGATTTCATTTATCAATATCCATGCAATGAAGATTGCTAAGACCGGGGATAGATAAAGGAAGTTGGAAACCAGAGAGGCAGGAGCTTTGGAGAGAGCCTGAGTCCATGTTACATAGGCAAGAGCCCCTGGAAAAATCCCTAGATACGCTACAGTTAGGGTTGAATGTAATGGGATTGAGATTATGGCTTGTGGCAATGTTGGAAGAAAAATCAGCATAAAGAATGTTCCAGCGCAGATAACATAAGTTGTTAACGGGAGAGCGTTATATTTTTGTAGAAGTGGTTTTTGGAAAACGAAATAGGCACTTGAGGAAATAGCCGCTACAAGAATCAAGATTGCTCCAAAATCGAATTGAAGACCGTGGCTTTCTCCTAGAGTAACTAAGAAAACGCCGAAAAAACTTGTGGCTATTCCAACCCACCCCCACTTATTCATTTTTTCCTTTAGGAAGATTATTGCTAGAAGCGCGGTTATTGCTGGTGTTGTAGCAATTATGAGGCTTGCCGCGCCGGCGGTAACACTGATTTCGCCGTAATTCAATGTTGTATGATAAACAGTAATTCCTAAGAAACCAAGGAGCATAATCTTGGGTATATCATGCAAGTTAGGAAATTGCACGTGTTTGATAATTGAATAGACAATTAGTACTCCCGAGGCCAGTAAGAATCTGAGAAGAGCCAAGTGACCTGGAGAGTAATTTTGAAGAGCGGATCTGATTCCTACAAAAGCAGAAGACCAAAATAATATTGTTACAAAAATTTGAGTTAATGTCTTTGCGTCTGCTTGTTTTTGTTTGTTTTGCTTATTTTTTGCTTTCAGCAGTTTTGGGCACTCCTAATGTTTTGTTTTGGGGAGCGCGTGCGGGTTTCTTTGATTGCATATAGTTAAACCAGTATTTAGCATAATTAATTTGGAAGGATTTCGAATTTTGTTTTTTCTTTTGTGACTTCAGCAATCTTGTTGGGGTTTAAGATTCCTTAAAATCGATTAGAAGCATCGCCAATACCGCTTCAGGTTTCTTTTTACTCTCTCAATCACGTTTTCAACTTTTCCAAGCATTTGATTTTTTCCAGTTCTTAACGGAAACGGCTCCTCCAAGACGATGTCAGCTCCAGCTAACCCTGAAATTAAAGCCGTCCATGCTCTTGCCAAGACTTCAGGCTTATAGCCTGAACATATTAGGTCAACTTCTTTGCCATCGCATATCTCAGCGATTTTTTTCACACTTTCACCTATGTATTTGAACCCGTCCAAAGTTAAGCCCAGCTGAGTTATCTCGTCGCTGGTATGAGGATCAGAACCTCCGTTTCTTATGACCAGCTGTGGATTGAACTCTTTCACTAATGGAAAAATTAATTCATTAAATACCAGTTTGTAGGCCTCATCGCTGGAGTAGGGTGGCAAAGGCACATTAACAGTATAACCCTCACCCCTATCTGCTCCAACTTCATCTTCATAGCCTGTGTTGGGATAAATGTGCTTCTGATGTATGTCTACAAAGAGCACTTTGGGATCTGAATAGAAAGCTTGACAGGTTCCGTTTCCAGCATGTGCATCAGTGTCTAAAACTAAAACTCTTTCCAAACCGTATGTTTTAATCGCGTGTTTGGCGCATACAACCACATCATTGTACACGCAAAAACCTTCCCCATAATTGGGTTTTGCGTGGTGAAGTCCCCCTCCTATCGACACAGCCTTCTCACATTTCCCTTCTTGAACTAGATCGCAAGCAAACATGGAATTTTTAACAATCACCCTTGCTGCAGCCTCTATCCCCTCCGGTAACTTTCCAGTTTTGGGATTCATGTTGTCCACGCTAATGTACTTCCACAGCTTAGAAACGCCTTGACCCGCGGACGCTGCTTGCATTGCTTGAATGTAATCTTTTGTGTGCCAAAGCTCAAGATCTTCATCGCTCGCGGCTTCTTCATTCATAAAAACTTTGAATCTGTCACTCTTGCTGAGCGTTGCGTCAAAGTAGGACATGAAACTTGCAAATCTATCCCCTCTAAAGGGATGGCCTAACCCGAAATCGTAGTTTTTCAGTTGCTCGCTGTATATTATTCCAACCTTCACGTCACATCTACCCCTCTTCCAGCTACTCTAAACCCCAGTTACTTTAATTAGCGTATGCTATAACGCCCAAATAGTTTATCAAAAGTCTGCATGTGAGTCTCATATGTTCTCTAGAAACGTGGTCTTTTTATAAGCTAACCGTGATTTTTGTCAAAACAGTGGCTTCCACCATGATGTCGCATTTTAGCATGTGCTTATTGTTCCTTAAAAACCTTGTAATATGCCAAACTTTTTTAAAATTCGTTTAACTTTAGATGTTTGAGTTGATTTATGTTTGTCAAATGAGGATTTTTATGTTCGGGGTTTGAGAAATGTCGCCGCCTGTGAAACTCGAATTAGTTTTGTTGATCCACTTGGCGCACTTTACTACAGTGGATATGATATTGACAGGCTTATTGGGCGAGTATGTCATGAGGAAGTGATCTATCTTTTATTGTACAATAGACTTCCTAACCAGAGCGAATTAGATGATATCAGATCAACATTAACTTCCGAGATGGTAATACCCAAGGAAATAATAAAACATCTCAGGCATACCCGGAAAGACACTCATCCGATGGAAGCCCTGCGTATAGCGATTTCACATCTTAGTGAATACGATTTGGATCCTGATGACAATTCCGAATCAGCAAACAAGAGGAGAGCACTGCAACTAATTGCTAAAGTTCCTACAATTGTAGCTAATTTTAATCGAGTTCGCAAAAAGAAGGACATCATTTTTCCAAAAAAGGAATACGGTTTCGCTGAAAACTTTCTATACCTGTTCCGAGGAAAGCCTGCAGATGTGGAAGAGAAAGATGCGCTTGATCGTTTCATGATTATGCATGCTGATCATGGACTTAACGCCTCTACTTTTGCTGCTCGGGTGACAGCTAGCACTTTTTCAGATATGTACTCAGCCGTAATTTCGGCTGTTGGCACGCTTAAAGGAAAACTTCATGGTGGCGCTAGCGAAAGGGTCATGAATATGCTTCTTGATGTAGGTGACCCTGAAGGTGTGGAAGATTACATAGAAGGCATGTTGTTTGACGGAAGAAAGATAATGGGGTTCGGTCACAGAATCTATTTGGCAGAAGACCCCAGATCAAGACATTTGAGAACTGTAGGTAAAGCTCTATGTCGGCGCATTGACCGAATTGACTTGTACAATAAAGCCAGGGCGATTGAAGCTGTTGTTTACAAGAAAAGGAAGATCCATCCAAATGTAGATTTTTATGCAGCATTAGTCTTGAACGCTCTGGGGGTTCCTAAGGAATTCTTCACTCCGTTTTTTGCGTCAGGTAGAATAGCCGGTTGGACAAGCCACATAATGGAACAGTATGTAGAGTCAGTTCTCATCCGCCCAACATCAAAATATCTTGGCGCGTACGGAACGAAATTTGTACCTATCGAAAAACGGCAAATATAAGGAAGCTGCCTCTCGTCTCTTCAAAGATTCTTTTGAATTTGCGTTTCGCGCGCGCTTCGCAGAAACGCTCAGCTTAATAGCGAGGGCATTGATTAAACAATTATGAAGGCTGAGATCAAAATTCTGAAGGAAATTGGGTCCAGAGGTTTCATGTTGGTTAGCGGGCTGCCGGGAATCGCTTACATTGGCAAGCTGTCAGTTGATTATCTTATACAGCAGCTTAAGGCTGAGCTGGTTGGGGAAGTCTATTCAAAGTATTTTCCGCCTTATGTTCTGATAAGGAAAGATGGGGTGGTGGAGCTTCTGAGGAACGAGTTGCATTTGCATAGGAATGAAGCGACCGCTGATATAATATTCTTTTCAGGTAACTCGCAAGCTTTTTCTCCTGAAGGGCAATATGAAATAGCTGATACATTGTTGGATTGGGCGGTGGATAATGGGGTTAAGAAGGTTTTCTCTCTCGCTGCATACGTAACTGGTCGCGCGTTTGATACGCCTAGGGTTTATGGAACCGCTACAAGCTCTGAAGCGCTTGTAGAACTGAAGAAGAAGGGTGTTGTGCCTTTGGATCAAGGTATCATTTCTGGTGAGAACGGTTTGATCATGGGTTTAGCTAAGAAGAGGGGAGTGGAGGGGGTTTGTTTGCTGGGTGAAACAAGGGGTTATCAAACGCCGGCAGGTCAGTACTTTATAGATGCTAAAGCAAGCAAGTCGGTGCTGACCATGCTTGCGTCAATTTTGAACTTGAAGGTGGATATGGAGCCATTGGAGAAGCAGGCTAAGGAAATGGATGACATAATCGCTAGAATGGCGGAAGTTGAACGGCGAATAAA